>ERZ1740062.128-NODE-128-length-59333-cov-15.288674_pt1 | contig 59333 bp, 49 predicted proteins | sample MGYA00581741_ERZ1740062 | MGnify/ENA primary metagenome ERZ1740062 (study PRJEB43018, sample SAMN04849747) | marine metagenome | isolation source: floating plastic debris | place: Pacific Ocean | collected 2008-09-01 | study: EMG produced TPA metagenomics...
AATCGGGATGAAAAGTATATTTAATTCGATGTGTTTTTTATTTGGAACCACTATATATAAGTAAGTAAACAAAAATATTTACCGTTTTTAAAAACCAAATAGATTAATCTCAAACCCTTGCGTTACCTAGCGCTATACTACCCAAACGCGTAGTGTCCTCGTAGAGCTTATGCTCTATTATGTGAAACTTGATACCCTACGGAAACGTTTTCAACGAATGCAATGACATTGTGCAATTTGTTTTTTTGAAGTACTTAAGCATGGGTTTAGCATTGCTAAACCCTAAAAACTCAACTAAAACGGTATAAACTGCAATAAAACAGAACTCAAACTACTAACAAAATCCATAAAGCTTGGTTTACCCTTATTCAATTGAGGTTCATCAGGTGTTGTAATCTTCTGTACTAATACTTTTGCGGTCAAAGTTCCTTGTTGATTTTTCTCAGATTCAAATAATTTTTCCGCAGCTTTTGCATCCTGTAAAGCTCCTGGACCATCAAGTATCTGATAACGAGATATCCCTCTTGCTAAATAAGCAGCAGCGTATTTAGGTTTTGCTGCGATCGCTTGATTAAAGTAATTAATAGCTTGTTGCTGATTACCTTTTTCTGCTGCTGCAACTCCCCAAACGTAAAGTTGTTCTGCTTCTACTACCTTTAGAGGAATTCCAGTTGCTCCTTGTAGGTTAGCATTCTTTAAACTTACATCTGTCAAATCTGCATTGAATAAATAAGTATTTCTTAAATCGGTACCTGAAACATTTGCACCAGTTAAATTTGTACCATTCAAGTTAGCACCAAATAAACCAGCACCAGCTAAATTAGCACCGCTCAAATCTGCTCCAGTCAAATTAGCTCGACTCAGATTTGCACCAGCTAAATTAGCACCACTCAAATCAGCACCCCTCAAATCCGCTCGAACTAAACCAGTACCAGATAAGTCACAATTCTGACATCGCTTGGTTGATAGAAGTTGACTTAGATGAGCAGGATTTTCTGCTTGGGCAATAGATATAAAACCAAGACTAGATATGAATATAGTTGTACCTATAATCTTATTTATCATAGTTGACATCGCCATATTTTTCACCATATATTCTCTGAATTAATCAATATTACATAACAAAATTGATACTCCAGCTTATCCCATCTCTAATTGGAAGTCAGCAATCCTATGTAGAAAAATTGGCGTTGCTGATAATGGTAATAAATTATGTTTATTTACACAGGACTTACGCAACGAAGATTTGTCCGAAGCGACGGTCACGTAGTGTAGGGAAGCATAAGCTAAGCACGAGCAGACTACGTCAACCCAGGGTTTATTGCGTTAACTACGTTATGCTACGCAAACGCGGAGCGTGCTCGACAGAGCTTATACGTCGCTAAGCTGCTACGCAAATGCTCTCGGACGGAATTACGTTGATTTTGCGTAAGTCCTATTACAATTAGTATTACTCTTGAAATACTTATTTATACTTTCAATTGAACATCTCTGAATAGCCCAAAATTTGTTATTCATATTTTGGATCAGCAATGCCAAAATTGCGATGGTGATTTTAATGGAAAGCAATTAGCATTGTCATTATTTCACTTAAACATAGACTCTTCGCAGGAATTCGTTTAATTCACCCATGATTTAACAGTTTTTTATGCCATCGGGTTTCAAAAGCTTTGCAGAAACCGTCTATGTGACAGAACAAACCCGTCTTACTAAAGATAGGACAGATTGCTATAATGATGCTATTTTCAGCTTACTATCTGTCCCTTTCTTTATCCCGAACTGAGGTTAGTTTAGGTAATGCGTTGCAGAAGCCATCGTAGCGTTTCCCGTTGTCGTGTAGCTGTCCAATATTCAGGATCTGCCAGAGCGTTCACAGCAATACCATCCAAACTCGCCATTAGCACATCAACGAACTGAACAACATCTTTTGTTACAATGCCTCGGCACTGTATTTCATTACTGAGCTGTTCTCGCATACCTGCAACACGTTGTTTGTAACCTCTTCTTAGTGCTGGACGTGCGATACTTAATCCCCAAAACACGAGCCATACTCGAAGCTCTGAAGTCCTCTTTCTATCTAACGGCAAGAATTCACAAACGACTTGTTCAAGAGTTACATCTGGGTTATTGAGCACTTTCTTGCAACGCTCGACCGCGGCGTTGGCAGCATCATCCAATACGGCTTCAATCAAATCATCTTTAGAGCTAAACCAATGATTGATTAGTCCTATCGTGCATCCTGCTTTTTCAGCAATCTTACGTAACGAAAGTGCCTCCGGTCCACTTGAAGCGAGTAGCGCAGAAGTGGCGGCAACTATATCTTTCCTGCGAATCATTGGGTCAACAACTTTTGGCATCTCGATCTCCTTGACAGTGGATAGTTAAATAGTATAGATTTTACATATCAACTGATATGTAAAGAAAGGGGAACTGCAATGACTGCACAACTGAAACGGTTTGATATTCACGACGACATACAGCAAATTATCGCGGCTATCGACCAGGATGGTGGCGTAATCGTTGAGAACTTCATCTCCCATTATCTGCGGACAGGGCTGATCGAAGAACTCAAACCTTTTTCGGAGGGGTTTGCTCCAGGTATGAAAGGTGGAATTGCTAAGGAGTTCTTTGCTGGGGCGCAAACCAAGCGGTTTACCGGTCTTGCGAAAAAAGCGCCATCCTTTGCAGAAGTCATTGACCATGATTTAATGCATCAATGGGCAGAGCATGGGTTTCGTAATGACTATTGGCTCAATACTGCCCAAGCTATGATCGTCGGTCCAGGATCTACAGCACAGATGCTGCATAGGGATGCAGGTAACTGGCCGATCGCACTGGCGATGGGTAACGAGGGTCCGGAAGCGATGCTAAGTGCGATGATCGCGATCACCGACTTCAGCGAAGAGAACGGTGCAACACGTGTAGTTCCCGGTAGCCATCGATGGGATGATTTTGATCGACAAGCATCTGAATCCGAGGTTGTTCAAGCCGTTATGCCTGCGGGGTCAGCTATGCTTTATACAGGGAAGACGATCCATGGCGCAGCTGCAAATGTCTCATCCAACTCTTGGCGATTCGGCATTCACATTAGCTTCGCACTCGCACAGCTAACGCCTGAAGAAGCCCATACCGTGACGGTACCGTGGGAGGTCGCAAAAAACTTTTCCACCCGGGTTCAGCACATGCTTGGATACTGCTCACATCGCACTTTCCTACCAGATTGGCCTGTCTTGTGGACCTACGATTATCGGGATGTACGGGAAACATTAAACCCTGCACCTCAGGATAAGTATGTGAGTGCTGGAGCGAAATTACTCGAACCCATGAATATTGTGACAGATGCATAGCCTGAAATATTCACAGGATTTAGGCAGTAAACACGGAGCGTGCTCGACAGTCGCAAACAGAAAGTCCTATCGAGCATGCTACGCAAACGGTCTCGGACGGAATGACGTAGGTTTTGCGTAAGTCCTGATTGAGAAATTTTGCTGGTCACTGCTCCCGAAGAGAGAGGAAGTTGAGCGGGTTTGGGAAGACTGCAAGCTCCTCCCAAATCATAGTCCTCATTTGTCACTCGGTTTTCACTATATCTCGCTAATCTGATAATAAAGCTTGCGGATGCAGCAATTTTCGTAATTCAATTAGACCCATAATTTATGATGTGGGGGGGTTAATGGATAAACGGTTATTATTTAAAGACACAAAAATTGTATTAAAAAACCATCAAATCTTATTTATATCAACAGTCTAGACAGAACCACATCCAAATCATCCCCAGCTAGAATCTAGAAACTAGATTAGATAAGGATTTGGGTGTTAAGTTGATACTACAGAGATAGTAGTTTGTTTACTATCGTGATTTATTGATAGCGATCGCGGTTTGAGGAGAATTATTTTGATTATAGTAATTTTCAGGAGAAAAGTCGGTATTTAAAAACAAGTTTAGTGTAATAGTAAAGCTAATTGCCACCAAGATTTTTTCTACCATAATGATTATTGCAACTTTTTAATAGATGATTTTAATTTATAAAAAACATTTGTCTGATTTATAAATTAAGTGATACTCCATTAAAAGAGAAGTGACTGGCAAGCTTCTTTAAGGTGACGATTATCACTGGAGGATTGGGTACTTTTTTGAATAATACTTTTTTACACAATCTTTTTTGAACAATAATTACAATATCTTCTCAATATCTTCTCAGAAGATACTTTCTTTGAGAATCTTTATGGCATAATTGCACCTGTCAAGTTAGCACCATCTAACCTAGCTGCATTAATGTTCGCCCCTTTTAAGTTAGCGTTACCCAAATTAGTCCCTCTTAAGTCTGCTCCACTCAAATTTGCATTCCTTAAATTAGCTTTCTTCAGATTTGCACCACTGAGATTTACACCACTAAGATTCACACCACTCAAGTTAGCTCTAGCTAGATTTGCACCACCCATATCAGCGTTACTTAAGTTCATACCCCGTAAATCTTTTCCTTCCCAGTTGACACCTCCAAGATTTTTTCTGGGTTGATTTTGTTTTGGAGGTGTTGCTCGATTGACTGATGTTTCTATATCTATCTGTGGTTTATCTATTTGTGGTTTATCTTTTGGCACAGATGTTTCAACCGGTGCTTTTTGTATATTGATTACAGTATCTGGAATTTTATCAGAATTCTTAGTCAGAGTTTGATCAGATGCGATCGCTTCTAATTGTGTGGTTGGTTGTTCTACGCTTTTGAGCAGCAAATAAATTCCTACTCCAGCCACCAGAGTCGTACCGGTAAGAATAGTGGCAAGTGTAATAATCAGCTTTTGTTTCTTATTCTGCTTGTGCATTTTTAAATACTTTTAATTAATTCTTAATTAATTAATAATTAATACTAGGACTATAAATTTAATAACTTGCTATTTGCCCTATTTGATTTATTGTAAAAGTTTATTGTAAGATAATGTGTTGCCTTGGTCTAAGTGCACCCTACCGGAAGCATTGTATTTAATCTACATTTCTTAGTTAGTTTGATAAATCAGTCTTCCAAAGAAAAGTCTTACAAACAAAATAATTATGATATATCTATAAATTATAGATATAAAACTTAATAGTTGTTATCTACCTGACGGGGAGACACTAAAAATTCTCAATCGCAAGTTGAAGATACTAATAATTTCAGTAAATATTTAATTTCAGTAAACATGTAAAACGTATTGCCAATAATTGACTTTAATATCAGCACAAGTATGATAATTCGTAAATTATTTTTAATCAAAATTATCATAAAAAATGCTTAACAAAAATTATTGAATTTTAGTAAATAAAGAAAAGAATAAACTTGACTAAAATACGACCGAAAGAGTCACTAGCTGCGGTAGTCTAGATCCAGTGAAATTATCTCCTGATTTGACATATTCTTTTATGACACCTGTAGTTTCTACTCCCCAGCGTACTATTCGCATCGGTTCTCGAAAAAGCCAGTTAGCCCTCGTACAAACTCATTGGGTGCGAGAAGAACTGCAAAAGAGCTTTCCTAATATGAATTTTGAAGTTCAAACTATGTCTACCCAAGGCGATAAAATCTTGGATGTAGCATTAGCAAAAATAGGTGACAAAGGACTGTTTACCAAAGAGCTAGAAGTGGGAATGCTGAATGGGGATATTGACTTTGCCGTACACTCCCTCAAGGACTTACCTACTACTTTGCCCGACGGATTAACTTTAGCTGCAATTACAGAAAGGGAAAATCCAGCTGATGCTTTGGTAGTTCATGAGAAACACAAAGATAAGCAAATTGATGCTCTTCCCGAAGGTGCAGTTATTGGAACATCATCCCTACGAAGACTTGCACAATTGCGGAATAAATTTCCTCATTTTAGCTTTAAAGATGTGCGAGGAAATCTTAATACTCGTTTATCCAAATTAGATTCTGGCGAATACGATGCTCTGATTTTAGCAACAGCTGGATTGCAAAGATTAGGTATGGGCGATCGCGTTCATCAAGTATTACCCGCAGAAATTTCTCTTCATGCAGTCGGACAGGGTGCATTGGGTATAGAATGCCGTGAAGGGGACGAAGAAATTATATCTTTGCTCAAAGCAATTGAACATCCTCAAACACGCGATCGCTGTTTAGCAGAAAGAGCTTTTTTGCGGGATTTAGAAGGTGGTTGCCAAGTTCCTATCGGTGTAAATACAGAAATAGATGGTACTAGCTTGATATTGACCGGTATAGTTGCCAGCATTGATGGACAAAGGCTAGTCCAAGATACAGTCACAGGTTCTACTGATAATGCCGAACAAGTTGGAACCGACTTAGCAAATCGTTTGAGAGAACAAGGAGCACAGGAAATTTTAGAGGAAATTTTTGCCGTAATCCAAAGAGGCTCATAATTTTATATTGTCAAAATTATATTGTCAAAATTAAGTTATGTAACGCTGGGAAGTATAACTCAAAAAAAGTTATATATTAGATTTCCTTGATTCGTGATATTTTTCGATTCGTGACTGTTGACAGGTAAAATTCAAAACGTAGGCAAACCAGAAAAGACGGGATACCATGCGGATTCTATTTGTAGCAGCAGAAGCAGCACCTATCGCCAAAGTTGGTGGAATGGGTGATGTTGTGGGAGCATTACCAAAAATTCTTAGAAAAATGGGGCATGATGTACGAGTATTCATGCCCTACTATGGTTTCCTGCCAGACAAAATGGAAGTACCATCAGAACCTGTATGGTGGGGTGATGCGATGTTTCAACATTTCGCAGTGTATGAGACGGTTTTGCCTGGAACTGATGTTCCTCTATACTTATTTGGACATTCAGCATTCTCACCCCGTCACATCTACGCAGGTGAAGATGAGTATTGGCGATTTACTTTATTCGCAAATGGTGCAGCAGAATTCGCTTGGAACTTCTGGAAACCAGAAATCATCCACTGTCATGACTGGCATACTGGTATGATTCCAGTCTGGATGCATCAATCTCCAGACATCAGTAGTGTCTTTACAATTCATAACCTCGCTTATCAAGGACCTTGGTATTGGTATTTAGATAAAATTACCTGGTGTCCCTGGTACATGCAGGGTCATAACACCATCGCAGCAGCAGTTCAATTCGCTGATAGAGTAAACACTGTTTCTCCTACATACGCTCAACAAATTCAGACACCGACCTACGGAGAAACCTTAGAAGGTTTGCTGTCTTTCATCAGTGGTAAATTATCGGGAATTGTTAATGGTATCGATACCGATTCCTATAACCCCGAAACAGATAAATACATTCCCCAAAATTTTACTGCCGATACTTTAGATAAACGCAAAGCAAACAAGATAGCTTTGCAAGAGGAAATGGGTTTGGAAGTAAATTCCAACAGTTTTGTGATCGGCTTAGTTTCTCGTCTAGTGGAACAAAAAGGCATCGACCTGATTATACAAATAATCGATCGTTTCTTATCATATACAGATGCTCAATTCGTTCTATTAGGAACAGGAGATAGATACTACGAAACTCAGCTATGGGAGCTAGCTTCCCGTTTCCCCTCACGAATGGCGACCTATATTTTATATAATGATGCGATCGCTCGTCGTATCTACGCTGGTTCTGATGCTTTCCTCATGCCTAGTCGCTTTGAACCATGTGGTATCAGCCAGATGTTAGCCTTACGTTATGGTTGTGTACCTATTGTTCGTCGCACTGGGGGATTAATTGACACTGTATCTCACCATGAACCCACACCGGGAAGTGGTACAGGTTATTGCTTTGACCGCTACGAACCCTTAGACTTATTCACCTGTATGATTAGAGCCTGGGAAGGTTTTCGTTATAAGGATGCATGGCAGAAGTTACAGCAACGCGGTATGAGTCAAGATTTCAGTTGGGATAAATCTGCCAAGGAATATGTGAAACTCTATAAATCTATGCTTGGTTTACCTGATGAAGATGAAACTAATACCGGCGATGAAAAAGATTTGATTTTGAAATCGTAATCATCTCATAGAGCTTGAAAATCTATTTACATAGTAAAGAACTTGGAAGTTAAAATCCAAGCTCTTTACTAAAATGTTCATAGATGAATCAAAGCTAGTTTTATAGTATCAAATAATATTTATGCACAAACTTTCATTTTCTCAGAGGACTCCTGATTTTCCTCAGCAATTGCATTGTGTTTTTGTGCAAATGCAAGCAGTTCGTATGTCCATTCAGAGAATGTTTGAAAAGTTTGCTCTACAATTTCCTTTAGATAATGGCTTTGTGAATCAGTAAGTTCTATTTCACTAAGTAAACTTTTTTCTTTGGGCATAGATATAACATGTTCAGTTTCCTCATGTACGTGAACTTCACCAAAAAATAAATACTCTTTTCCCGCAATTTGTTCTATTTCTACAGAAATTTGTCTGGAGATATTGAAAAATACTTCTGCTGCTGCTTCTAAAACCTGAATTACAATTAGCTTAACTATAGGATCTGCTTGAAAAGTATATCCTGCAATTTGATAGGAAATCTGACGAGTAATTCTAGTTTCCTCTCCCCATATAGAAGTTAGTGCTGTAGTAAAATTTCCATAATTATTCAATCCTAGATTTTCAATATCTTGAATAAACCATGGCCAATGATTATCATCTTCGTAAGTATATTGATTGACAACTTTTTGAATTCTACTTGTATTTAGATTGTCTCTAAACACATATTTATTCAAATCGCTAAAGCTCATAATAAAGTGAGCCATACAAGGAGCAAAACTTAGTCTTTTTATTGGATGAATGCTCACATCTTGCATAAATTCAAATAAAGGTAGTTCGGCAAAATCTCTTTTTTTAACTTCTATTATTTCTAGTATTTCTTGCATGAAAATATTTTCCTAATTTGCTATTTATTATCAAGTTATCTACTGATTTTTATGGTTATATTGTTTTTGAAAACTATATAAGCACTACTGGTATATGTTAGGACATATTTATATTTCCTATTTGGAAGGGGTCTGGGAGAGAATCCCACAGGTTTTTTGTTTTGTGGAAAAACTTCCTAACCCGAAAGCGTAGCCCTATAAGTATAAAGACAGTAGTCCAATTTCATCATTTATTGAGATAGTGCAACCTGATAATTAAGCAGTATTTGGAAATAGATATATCTATGAAAATAGACCTCTGGTTTACCACTACATATAAAAAAATAAATCAAGTTGTCAGCATTGTCCTTTATACAAATACTTGAAATTCCAACAATTAATGGGCTCAAATCAATTGAATGTCTATAAATCTAATTTAAAGGATGAATATTCTCTTGCAAGCAGTAATAACGCATAATCAAAATTATTTAGCTAAAAAAGAAAAAAAGTATTTTTTCAATAAAAAATCAGGTATATTCACTTGATTATTAACCATAATTCTTTATCAAAAAAAAATAATTATCAGTTTTTTGAAATTCTTTAACAACTTATAGAGATTTTTTTGTTAGCAAATGTATATTATTTGATTTCCGGAAAATATTTTTAATTTATCTGTTTACTGAATTGAAAATTTAGCTAACTTACCTAAAGATTTGCATCCTAATTGGTAAAAAATAGGTAAGCTAAATCTGAACATATTCAACCTGGATATATTCAAGAATTTCCTGGTTGAGAAAGAGGAATATCAACTATAAACTCAGTTCCTTTACCAAGTTCACTAATACAACGTAACTGACCCCCATGTTTATCAACAATTATCTGATAGCTGATTGATAATCCCAGACCAGTACCCACACCAACTGGTTTTGTAGTGAAGAAGGGGTCAAATAGACATTTCTGAACCTCTGGTTTGATTCCTACACCATTGTCAGATATACGAATAGAAACGTAATTCCTGTCTATAATTTCGGTTGCGATCGCAATAGTAGGATTAGAAATTTTATTTTTAGAGATAGCTTCTTCCAATGCATCAATAGCATTGGCTAATAAGTTCATAAATACCTGATTTAGCTGTCCAGGATAACAAGTAATCAATGGAAGTTCGCCATACTTCTTAAGAATCTCGATACCTGGGAAATCTTGTCTTGGTTTGACACGATTTTGTAAAATCATAATAGTACTTTCTATGCCCTCATGAATATTAACTGCTTTCATTTCAGCCTCATCAAGACGAGAGAAAATTCTCAATGACTGGACTATCTCCCTAATTCTTTCTGCACCCATCCTCATAGAGTTAATAAGATTGGGAATATCAGAGATGAGAAAGTCTAAATCTATAGTTTCAATTTCATCTAAAATTTCATCAGAAGGTTCAGGATAACTTTCTTGATACAGCTTCAGGAGTTGTAGTATGTCCTGGGTATAAATTTTGGCATGTTCTAAGTTGCCATAAATAAAATTAACAGGATTATTAATTTCATGAGCAACCCCTGCAACCAATTGTCCTAGACCAGACATTTTTTCACTTTGCACCAGCTGGGTTTGAGCTCTTTGAAGTTCTTGGAGAGTTTGTTCAATTTTTCTTGCTTGTTTCTGAGCTGTAACCGCAGTTTTCTGAGTTTGAGTATAAAGTTCAGCCTGTTGAATAGCGATCGCTAGCTGGTCTACAACAGCTTGTAATAATTCTACTTCGCTCTCAGTCCAAGGTCGTGTTTCATTCCAGTGACCGCAAACAATTACACCAATTCGACCAGTGTTAGTCTGAATCGGTAGTACAATTTCAGATTTAATTCCCAAAGATTCCAAAAATTGACGATGTATAGGTTCTTCACACTCAGCAACATCATCTATTTTGAGGATCTCTTGTCTGATAAATAATTCAGTTACAGGTCCTACTTTTTCTATAGAATGACGACCAATTAAACTAGGTAAATCTGGGTTTCTTGCTTCTTTAATCGTTTCCCATTTTGGGGGATTAGTGTTTGTAGTAAACCAAGAAAAACTACAGCGATCTATTTGCAGAAGATCGCGAATTTCATACATTGCTGTGTCTAATACGTTATCTAAATTAAGAGATTCGCGTATCTGACCAGCTAATCTGTTGAGTAACTGTTCTCTACGTGCTAGTTCTTTATATCTGAATTCTGACTGCTTAATTGCAGCCTCAGATTGCTTGCGTTCTGAAATATCTCTTGTAACTGTAGCAATATTTGTAGGCTTACCAGTTTTTGGATCTTTAATTAAGAAAATATTATACTCAATGGGAATCAATTTACCAGTTCTAAAATGCTTAAATTTTGATTCACCCTGCCAATGACCTTTCTCCATGACTGTTGGAGTAATTACTTTCTCAAAAAACTTCCAGTCTTCGGGTGTATGGTAGTCAGCTATAGTTGTTTGAAGAAACTCTTCCATGCTTTCAAATCCAACTAATTGAAAACCTGCTCTATTTAAGTACCAACCTCTACCCTCAAGTGTTGCAATAGCAATAAAATCGGAGCTGTTCTCAACTAGAGAAGCAAATGTTTCTCTTTCTTCTTCTACTTCTTTTCGCTCGGTAATATCTGTTAAAAAGCCATTCCAGACGATATCACCGTTTACTTGCATTTCTGGTCGAGAATGTCCTTGTACCCACTTCAAATTACCTGAAGGTGTAATAATTCGATGCTCGATATTCCATGCTCTTAAGGTTTGAGCTGAGATATTAAGGGATTCTTCAAACAAAGATTTATCATCTTCATAGACGAGGTGAAGTAAAGAAAATGGGTTTTGCAAAATAGTTTCTGGTTTTAACTCATACATTTCTTCACAACCCGGACTTATATATGAAAAATACTTGTTTCCATCCGGACACATTACATATTGATAAAGCATTCCTGGAACGTTATCAACTAACTTCTTAAATCTTGCTTCGCTTTTTCTTAGTGCTGATTCAACTTGATTTCGCTCTTTAAGTTGAGCTTGTAGTTGGTCATTTAATTGTTGGAGTTGTGCTGTACGAAATTGAACTTTTGATTCTAATTCATTTTGATATTGTCGTAATTCTTCTTTTAATTTTGCTTTTGCTTTTGCTTCTGATTCTATTTTGTCACCAATATCAATAATTAAACCATCCCAGAGAATATCACCATTATTTTGCTTTTCTGGACGAGATTCACAGCGAACCCATTTGTATTTTTCTAAATAATTATCTGAATAATTACCATTTGCTGTAATAATTCTCCCTTCCCACAAGCAAGGTAATAATGTATCCCGCGACAGCATCATAGATTCAAAAAAAGACTGATAATCATCAGGATGAATCAAATCTAAAAATGCTTGATTATCTATTATTTCCTGCGCTTCAAATCCTAAAAAATGACTACAAGCAAGACTAACGTAAGGACAATATATTAAACCATCTGCACGGAATAATATTTGAAAAATTAATCCAGGTAAATTAGCGGCTAACTTTTGAAATCTGTCATCATTTTTGATTGGAAGTGTTTCTTCTATTTGTTTTTCATCACTAATATTTTTATTACAAATTACTATTCCACCAACTTCTCCCTCATATTCATACCAAGGAAAAACTTCAGATTTGACCCTCTCATAGTTACCATCTTCTCTAATCATTTTCCGTGTTTCATATTCTTCTGAAGCACCTGCTAGACAACGTTGATGAGCAGCTTTAAAGTTGGCTGAATCTTCTGGAAACACTTCGTAATGAGATGAACCAATTAAATTTTGTCTATGCAAACCATAATCTTGCAACCATTGATGACTAACTGCGACATAAAACATATGACGGTCAAGCATTGCAACTGCTGCGGGAATGTTTTCCAAAACCTGTTGGAAAGTCTGAATATTACTGTGTAGATGCATATACTAAGTGGTAGAAGGTGTCGTAGAAGATATAGTTATAGAGAAATTTAAAAACTAAGTAGATTTATACTAAAAAATACTGATTGCACTTCAATATAACTAGTACAGATGAGATTAAGCTTCCGAATTTTCCGTGATTTTTGTAGATATGCAATCCCCTACTAGTTTTTATCAAAGGTAGGAAATTAACTAAATAAATGTAAATACATAAAATTCCCGACACTTAAAGATAGCCGGGAATCCAATTTAAGCTATGATGCTAATTACAAATCATCGTCACAGAAAATAATTAACTTTTACTAAGAAAATTTTTAACTATCTCTAAAATGCGGTTTGCTGCTTGCCCATCTCCAAAAGGATTTATGGCATTTGCCATAGCTTCGTAAGAATTTTGGTTGTGGAGTAATTCTGCTGCTGTGGTGACAATATCTTCCGGTCGGGTTCCTACCAATTTAGCCGTACCAGCACTTACAGCTTCTGGTCTCTCTGTAGTTTCTCTAAGAACTAGTACTGGTTTCCCCAAACTCGGAGCTTCTTCTTGTAAACCTCCGGAATCAGTTAACAAGATATGCGATCGCAAAATTGCTCCTACAAGTTCGCCGTAGTTTAATGGTTCTGTCAGAAAAATTCGGGGATGATTTCCCAAAATATTTTTAAGTGGTTCTCTAACTGTGGGGTTACGGTGTAAAGGTAGTAGTAAAGCTGTATCTGAAAACTTATCTAAAATTTGTAAAAATCCCTTACAGATATCCTGAAGTGGGTCTCCCCAATTTTCTCGTCGATGAACGGTGGAAAGCATCACCCGGTATTCTCCCCAGTTTAAACCAGGAACATCACAAGCCGGTGCTTTATCTGCGACCTTCAGTAAAGCATCAATAACTGTATTACCTGTGAGATGAACCTCCCCAAGAACACCAGAAGCTTTTAAATTTTCCACTGCTAAGGGTGTAGGTGCAAAATGTAACTGAGTAATTTGGGAAATTAATCTTCTATTTGCTTCTTCTGGATATGGATTATATATGTTGTCAGTTCTCAATCCAGCTTCTACATGACCAACGGGGATTTTTGCATAAAAAGCCGCCAAGGTTGCAGCAAATGCAGTGGTCGTATCTCCCTGCGCGATCGCTAAATCTGGCTTATCTTCTGTAAATAATTGTCCCAAACCTTGTAAACTGCGACAAGTAATGTCGCTCAAAGACTGTTTGGGTTGCATAATTTCTAAATCACAATCTGCTCTAAGATTAAACAACCGCATCACTTGTTCAACCATCTCGCGATGCTGTCCAGTTAAAATTACTCTGGTATCAAAATATTCTGATTTCTGAAAAACTTCAATTACCGGAGCTAACTTAATAGCTTCAGGTCGAGTTCCTAAAACAATATCGATACGCTTTTGTTTAATCATCTAAATTAATAATCATCAAATAATACTCATCTACCAATACTCATTAGTCAATCCTCATTAGTCAATACTTATTAGTCACAAAATTTTAATACTTTGTTTAGTTAAAGTCAGAATACATTATTCCAATAAACTTTAAATGAATTGAAGAATAAATTGAATCTTAGTAAATTTCATTTACTTTTTTTTAGCAACCCATGAAAAAACCCGGTTGAACCGGGCAGATATGCTGTTTGTCGGATTCGGTTGTTAGTTGTTGGATTATACTTCGATATTGCAAGTTAGAGGACAAGCTGCGTAGACTGTTGTTTGCATTTGTTCTTCCTCTCCATGTAACCAGGTCAACCAGCTAACTTCATTAGGATGAACTCCTTTTGCGGTCAAAATACCCGCACCAAGAACTACGGCTATCACATTAAACGAAATTAAACTACCAGCGACCAGCAAAACAGCACTTACGGGCATAACAGATTGCAGAACTATAGATAGCAAACATCCAACTGTTGCCATTAAAACGACTAGTGGAAAACCAACAACTAATAAGCATACTGCCAATGTAAAAGTCCATATCAAGAAACTTTTTACCATCAACAATGAATATGTTTTTTCTAAATTAGATTCTAAATTAGATATTTCAGAAGAAGCCATTATTATTACTCCTAAAAGTACAAAGCAAGGTATTTAATTGAAAATAACTTGTAGCGGATATTAAACGCTGTTTCATATCCCATAACACCAAGTATATAGACATCTTTCGATTAAATGAGCATTTATTTAATAAACTTTACAGTTGATATCTTTTAATTATGTATCAGCTAATTTTTTCTAATCTTAAATCCAACTATTTCTAGCATCTATCTTAAGTTAGATTAAGATAAAAGCCTTGCACCAGTCTATTCCTGAAGACATACTGCTTTCTTCTTTGGCGATCGCCTTCGAGTTACTTCGCCGAAATATCTTTACATTTCTTATAATAATTAGGTCTTATTCTCATAATTCTCAGGTTTGAGCTTCTCATAAATAACTGAATCGAAACCAGTAAGCTTAAATCCTGGAAATGAAAATTATATCGAACGCTGAATAATAAGTACTAAAAAGTACACAAAAATCAATATTTATACTGAACTTGTTTAATAGGCTATTTATGCTAAACCTTTATTGTATTGGATTCTATGTAACAAGTAGTTTTTTGAAAGTAAGACTATTTACTACATAAAATAAAAAATCCACATAATCATATTTTTTGTATGAGAGAGGCACCTATTGCTTTGTCATATATGACAAATGATTAAGTTAGCTTTCAAGCTTTTCCAATTTTGACATTAGCTTTTTAGGGCAATTAAACAAGTGTGTCATAAGAATTAAATAGTTAATTTTTAGCACTCATAGCATTCAATCAACTTTTCAATTTCTGATTCCTGATATCTAGAATTTAAGAAATTTAATAAATAAGTTTCATCTGTAAAAGTTCGGCTAAAAAGCATCTACATTTATAGGAGACATAAATAATCATGACAGAATCTATTACTCCCCCAAAATCATCTGTATCTCCTGGTGTACCACCATTACCACCACCACCACCAAGTATGGATACCAAGCGACAAGCTACTCAAACCTTAGATATGTCATCTAAAATTCCTCTCCCAGGAGCCGGAACTCCGAATACGGGAAAAATGAATCCAGCAAGTAATAGCTCTCAACCGACCCTAGAGCAATTGATCAAAAGAGCTTTTGACGAAGGATTTTCAGATATCCACTTGGGTGTTGGGGAAACACCTCGTTATCGAAACCGTGGAGAAATGGAATCTACGGATTATCCGATAACAGATAAAGATACTTTCATGAATTGGCTCCGCGAGACTTTAACAGAAGAGGAAATTCATCGCTTTGAAGAGAAACTAGAATTTGATGGAGCAACACAATACGATTTTGCACGAGTACGGATTAATATATTTGATTCTCTACGCGGTCATGCAATGGTATTACGTCTAATTCCCGTAAAAATTCTCACAATGGAACAGCTACGTTTACCACCAGTTTTTAGAGACATTTGTCACCATCATAAAGGTTTAATTTTAGTCACTGGTCCCACCGGTTCCGGTAAATCTACTACTATGGCAGCGATGATTGACTACATCAATAAAGAGATGCCAAAGAATATCATCACAATTGAAGACCCGATTGAATTCGTTCACTCTAGTCATAAATCATTAGTCAAACAAAGAGAAGTAGGAATGCATACTCTCAAGTTTGATAATGCCTTAAAAGCTGCCTTACGGGAAGACCCAGACTTAATTCTGGTTGGTGAGATGCGAGATAAAGAAACCGTAAATACAGCCCTCAAAGCAGCCCAAACGGGTCACTTGGTTATGGGAACTCTACATACTAACAGTGCGGTAAAAACCATTGAACGTATCCTGAATCTTTTCTCTGCTGAGGAACAGGATGCCTTGCGAGTGGCTATTTCTGAAGCGTTAGTATCTGTTATTGCTCAAGGTTTATGTCGAACAACAGACGGTAAAAGGGCTGCATTTCATGACATCTTGATTAATACCGAAGCTGTGAAAGACTGGATTAAAGATGCGAGGTATGATGAGATTACCGAGCTGATGAAGCAAGCCAGCTTTGATGGCATGATTACTATGAATCAGTCCTTATTTAACCTTTATCAAGAAGGTCGTATTACTGAAGAGACTGCCTTAGAAATGTCTCCAACTCCTAATGAAATGGCGCAAATGCTTCGCGGTCGAGTATAGTGTTCATTCAATAAAAAAATCTACCAATATAGTAATTACTGGTAAGATATTCTTTAAATTCAAGAATAAATTAGATAGAAGATAGATAAATTGAGAAATGAAAGTTAAGGAAAATATTTTTCTTTAGCTTTCTTCTTGTTATATATATTAGCGATTGCCCTTGAAACCAATAAAACTATCATTACCCCAGTTGTTTAAAGGTATTGCCCTATTTACACCTGGAGGAGATTTGGTTTACTGCATTGACCCTGATAAACAAGGTAGATGGCATTTACATTTATGCTCTACCCTACAAGAAATTCTGGGTCTATCAGAACCCCCCCACTTTTTAGTTCCTTGTTACACTGCGACAGTCGACCGTTGGCGAGATCCTCAAACTCACCAGATAAAAACTTTCGCTGAAGCTAATCCTTTAGTAATGCGTCACCAAGCTTTACTTAACTGCCTTTTTAATATATCAGGACTGGTATGGGAGGCAGCAACTTGGCAAGAGAATTTATGCGATCGCATGATGTTGACAACTTACCGCGCTTCATTCCCACAACTTTGGGAAGATCATGACTTAGTTGTGAATTTAGATGTTTCTAATACAAATACTTTTGAATACTCTCAAACAGAAGTCTCTAGCAATAAATCCTTAGATAGAGCTCATATACTCAGGCTATTTATTGCTGGACATAGTGCAGCCACAGAGCGTATTTTACAAATTCTACATGAGTTACTAGAAACACATTTGAAACATCCTTACACTTTAAAAGTGATTGATGTTTTACGTAATCCAGAGCAAGCTGAATTTAATCAAGTATCTGCAACACCAACTTTAATGAAAGTATGGCCCCATCCAATTAGAAGAATTGTAGGAAACTTAGATAATACTGAAAGAATTTTGCATATGCTCGGAGTCTCCAAGTAAAAATTAAAAATAATAATACAGTTTTTTATTCACCCCACCACCATTGACAACCCATAGTTCATATTTATTAATTAATGCATCCACAATTATTTAACAATAGTTTTAAAAATAGTCTGAAGATGTACGTCTTCGATAAGCATCGTCTCCGCTAGGATAAATATTGAAATTATGATGTAAATCTGAGGTACGATTCATGTCTAAATGAAAGTAAGTTGCTCCCCAGACGTTTTTAGGTAGCACGGGATTACTTTTACCAAAATTTATTAAATCTGCGTAGCGTATACCTTTCACATAAGGAATCACTTTACGGTTTTCTATACCAAACTCGGTTAGCATCCAAGCTTTGTGGCTAAAATATTTCTTCATCGTTGAGATAATATCTGGAAAACCCGTGTCTTGATCGTACCAGTCATTTTTTACATAAAAATGAAAGCCAATATAATCACATTCACTCATCACATCACCAGCAATATCGCACCATCTGTACAAGTCCGGTTTGTGGATACCCAAACTAGCTAAACCGGAACTAATCAACTTAGCTTTAGGAAATTCCTGACGACAAGCTTTGACTGCTTGCTGAAAATAACTACGCCATTCTTTAACAAATTCACTACTCCGACGGTTTCGACCCCAAACATTACCATTGGGTTCGTTACCAATTTCAATAAATATTTCTGGGTTAACTTCATACCAAGGTTTTATTTGCTCTAAAACAATATTTGTATAGGGGAAAGCATCTTTTTCTACACCATTACCTACTGCTGTTAGAACAATAGTATTGGGTGTCATTTCACATACTTGACGGCGAGTATCCTCATTCCATCCTTCTTTTAGTCCCCAAGCTGTGACAACTTTGATAGTATTATAATTTCCCCTACTTATGCAGTCTCTAAGTTCAGATAAATAAGCATTGGTAAGCACTACACCATAAGCTTTGACATTCGTATTTCTAGTTTTAGTCTGAGCTTGAGATTGAACTTGATTTCTCGTAGCTACTATTTGTTCACATCCAGTAATTCCTGCCACTCCAGCAAGTAAGTTAGTAGCAGATTTAAGAATTCTTCTTCTAGAAATGATTCTTGACATAAAGATACCAAAGTCATCTATAAGATTAAACTTATCTGAATTAAACCTGATGTGAATTATAAACTGCTCTTTTACTATTAAGGTTTTGAGGTTTGTCCAAAATCAGAAATTTGAGATAATACAGTTAATTCAAAGGTTCTCAGTACTCAAGTGATATTAAAGATGACTTGAATTAATTAAAATGGAGGCGACTATATTAAGTTGCACTCCATAAAATTAAAAAATGTGTATTCAAATTGTGTCTAAAGTTGTCTATCTAAATTTTTTATTAATCAAAATTTATAACTTAAAACTTTAACCTCAGTATTCTGTGGCAAATTGCCACTATTTACAGTAAAACCATCACTTCCTAACTTAGTTACTTTTACCCCTTGCATTAACGATAAAAAATCATCAACGGGTACAATATCACAAGCATTTTCATCCGCAGCTTGAGTACGATAGTGAGTTGGTACAACAATCCTAGCATTTACAGTGTCTACTGCTTGCTTTGCTTCCTGAGCATTATAAGCCTTTTCGCTACCTCCCACAGGTACAAACACCAAATCAGGACGACGAATGAGAATTTTCTGTTCCAGAGAAACTGGTGCAGCAGCTCCCCCTAAGTGTAATATTCTCACACCCGCCTGTTCCCATATCCAAGCTACATTTTTACCAAATCTTCTACCACCAACTCGGTCGTGGTCTATAGAAATACCTTGAATTTCCATACCTTGGAATTTATAAACCCCTGGCTGATAAACTAGTTTTGGATCTCCGGGAAGATTTTCTACAGCACCTTCATCTAAAAGTTGACTGCTGATTAAAACCAAATTTGCAGATACATTTGGCAAACGATATCCTGCCGTACATCCTATTGTCCGAAATGGATTAACTAAAACTTTTTTACCACCACCGGAAAACAGAAAGCAAGTATGACCCAACCACTTAATTGATAGGGAACTGTTAGACTGAGCATCAGCCTGAAATGGTGAAATCAGGTTAGTTGCAAAGGTGCTGACCAAACCCAAACCAGCGTAACCAATTAACTGTCGTCGTTTCATTAATTACTCTCTCGACTGTAACTGCTCCAGAAAGTTACGCAATAATTGCTTTCCTGAATTTGTCAGGACACTCTCTGGGTGAAACTGGACGCCTTCTATATGAGGATAGTTCCGATGTCTCACTCCCATAATTGTTCCATCTTCTATCCAAGCCGTGATTTCTAAGACATCAGGACAAGTTTGACGGTCAATGATTAAACTATGATACCTGGTTGCTGTCATTGGATTTTCCAAACCTTGGAAAACTCCTAAACCATTATGAGAAACTTGTGATGTTTTTCCATGCATTAATTCCGATGCTGAAACTATTTTGCCACCAAAAACCTGACCAATACTTTGATGCCCTAAGCAAACTCCTAAAATGGGTACAGATACACCAAGTTTCTCAATTATCTCTAAAGATATTCCTGCATCCTCGGGTTTTCCTGGACCTGGAGAAATCACCACCCCATCAGGCTTAATGTTTTGAATTTCTGGAATAGAGATTTTATCATTACGGAAAACTTGTATCTCAGATGCAACTGGAAATTCCAGTGCTAGTTCCCCTAAGTACTGAACTAAATTATAGGTAAAGCTGTCATAATTATCAATTACTATAATCACAGCTTATAACTCCTATCTATTATTTTATTTTGGCTAAATTTGCTTGACTAAATTTAAGTTTGGTTTAAACTTTCCTTAAGTATGACTGAATTGTTACTAAGCTTTAGCTTGTATCAATTTCATATTGACATAATATTAGACTTTCGGATTAATTTTGTTGAATGTATATGGATTTTTTGAAAATCAACTTTTTTGAAAATTAACTTGCCGAATAAGAAAGTATTAAATCAAACAGAGGTGGTGCAATTAGGGTTACGGCTACGAATAGTGCGACTAATGCAGAAATAAGTACTGCACCTGCTGCACAGTCTTTAGCAACCTTGGCAAGCTCATGATAGGTCTGTTTAACAGTCAAATCTACTAAGGATTCTAAAGCAGTATTTAGCAATTCTAAAGCTAAAACTAAACCGCTTGTAATCCCAATAATGGCAATCTCTACTGAAGATAAATGTAAAAATAGAGCTAGAGCTACAGCCAATGCACAAACTGTCACATGAATACGAAAATTACGTTGACTTCTAAAAGCGTAGGTAATTCCCGCCCAAGCATACCTAAAACTCACAAACAAGTTATTAGCAACTTGCCAGGAGTATTCCCTATCTTCTGTCACAATTGTTTTCAGTTGTTGTGTCTTTGGTGGCGATGATAATTGTTGGGACATATGTATATAAGTAAAGTAATATAGAGAACCACAAAAATATAATTTTTCGCCTGCTGTCTGTGCCTATATTTGACGATAGAATTTAATCGTCATAATTATAAAAAATTATAGATTTACTAAGAGATTAATATACTTACTATATAAAGTAATAATGTATGTTTGAAAATTGAGTTATTGATACGGACTTTCCGACAGGTAATTATATATTGATATAAATACTTAATGTCTTCAGTAAAATTACTTGCTGCTTCAACATTCGATCTAAACTTTCTTCATCAGGATGATCCCAGCCTAGAAGATGTAACAATCCATGTGTTGCTAACCAAGCTATTTCTACCTTAAGAGAGTGATTTTGTTCCCTTGCTTGTTTATATGCAGTTGTCACAGAAATAACAATATCACCAAGATAAATAGGTGTGCTTGAAGACATCTGGATTGGTTGCGGTATATCAGCCTCTAATGCAGCAAATGCTAAGACATCTGTAGGTTTATCTTGATGGCGATATAAAGAATTTAAATCTTGAATTTCCCGATCATTTGTTAATCGCAACCCAACTTCATAGGCAGATGAAGAATTAATGGATGGAGTATTAATAGATGGAGATGACCAATCCAATTTTGTCGAATTCAGTAGTACAAGCCAGCTATTAAACCAATCTTGCCAATCTTGTGACGTTACATATGATCCAATGCAGTCTACTGTAGAATTATGATTTTTTTGATTTGAAATTTCTAACACAAAAGACTGATAGAAATCGTCTTGTACATATGTTTCTACTAGCAAACGAATAAAGCCTCCTGAGTGAAATTAATCTATAGAGAAATTTCCGTATTAGTTACTTTAACGAGTCAGATAAGCTAAACCAACAAGCACAGCTAAGAGACCTAATGTAGTTAGAGCAAAATGCTTAAGAGATGTTAAACGTTTCTGCACCATGTTACGCATGGCGAGCTTGACATAAGAAGGTTTTGATTCATTTGAAGAAGAATTACTCATGATAATTCAATGATAAACTCCAATAACAATGTAACAGCTCGTTGAAAAAATAATGGCGATTTTGTAGTTTACTGAAAAAATCAGTACAAACCAAATCAGAAATAATTAATACCAATTTTATGTGAAGCTGCATATAATCCTCTTACTCCAAAAGGATCAAGGGAACGAGAAACCAAGCCCAACTCTGTTGGACTAATTAATGTGCAAATTCATAATATAAAAATCGTATAACGTCATTTCGGTTTAAGGATTTTTATTTAACTGCGAGTGGCTAAACAAGACCAAATCATTGGCATATAATAAAATCAAGCAGCCACATCATCAGAGTTTGAGCTTATCCTGAGTAATACTTAACCAAACAATAACTAAGAAAGCAAAAATTGATAGCTAGAGAGCGCAATCAATTTTAATTAATCACGTTATAACTCTAGCTACTAAAAATTACTTACTTAGTTACGCATAGTTATTTTCGACAACCTGGTTAGCTTGACGTAGATAGGACTGAATAAACATATCTAGTTCTCCATTCATCACATCAGCGATCGCTGTTGTCTCGACTTCAGTACGTAAGTCTTTGACCATTTGGTAAGGGTGAAACACATAGTTGCGAATTTGATTTCCCCAGGATGCTTCCACCATATCCCCACGAATTTCAGCAATTTCCTGTGCGCGTTGTTCTTGAGCAATAATTAGAAGCTTGGCTTTCAGAATTGCTAAGGCTTTCTCTTTATTTTGGAGTTGGGAACGTTCCTCTGTACAACGTACTGCGATGCTAGTAGGAATATGAACAATCCTCACGGCTGTTTCTACTTTGTTAACATTTTGTCCACCTTTACCCCCCGCTCTAGAAGTAGAAATGTCCAAATCTTTTTCAGGGATATCCAATTGAACGGAATTATCTACTTGGGGCATAATTTCTACTCCAGCAAAGCTTGTCTGTCGCTTACCATTAGCATTAAAGGGAGAAATTCGTACCAAACGATGAGTACCTTTTTCTGATTTTAAATAGCCGTAAGCGTAACGCCCAGATATTTCTAGAGTCACTGACTTAATACCAGCTTCATCTCCTCCAGATTTTTCTAATACCTTAACTCCGTAACCCTGGCTTTCTGCCCAACGGGTGTACATTCGCAGAAGCATTTCAGCCCAATCTTGTGCATCAGTCCCACCAGCACCAGCATTAATAGTTAGCACAGCACCTTTTTCATCATAGGGTTCAGAAAGTAGCTGCAATAGTTCCCATTGGTCTAACTCTCGATGAAGCTTAGTCATAGTAGATTCAGCTTCGTTAAGTAGTGACTCGTCTGTTTCTAACTCCAGAAGCTCTAGGACTGCTTGTGTATCCTCCAAGCTGTTTTGCCAATTGCGGAACTGCTGTAAGTGAGCCTTTAAATCAGTAAGCTCTTGCAATATCTCTTGAGCTTTGTCTTTATCATTCCAAAGCTCAGGTTGTGCGGCTATTTGTTCTAAGTCTCGAATTTTTGCTTCTAATGCGGGAACGTCAAAGATAGTCCTGGGTCTTACCCAGGCGATTAGACAACGTTTCTATTTCTCGTTTTAATTCTAAAACTTCCATAATAGTTTACAAGCGTATATGTAGAGCATATTCTAATCAGAAAACGCTCTGAATTGAGATTTATTTTTTTGATCTTACCTGTTATAGGTTTGTTGCTGATTACTATAAGTATCTCAATATGATTAGTTTCATCGAAACTTTACATTTATGTAATTGGTTGGATAATGATTTGGATATTATTTGGACTTAATCTTAACTTCGCCTGAGTCTAAAAAACCTTCCTGTAATCTTCACTTAAATAACTTTGCGATGTTTCTAGTAAAGGAATAAAGTTCTTTTATTTCGCGACACAAGAGTTTTCGGATTTATCCAGGCAACTTTTGGTAAATGACTGTTTATTTGGGTTGCATCAAAGCGTATCGTTTCATTGGTTTATTTTTTCCTACTTTTCCTAGGTTCGTTTATTAGCTGTGGGGGTTATCGACAGTACCGCCTACTTTTACCCTTTAATCTAAATTCCAAATATTTTCAAATTTTTAATATTAAGAAGAATAATATAAACCAAAACCCTACACAATTAATATGCGTACAAATACTGAACTGTGGAGTCTAACCCCTTATAAGTTCAGTAGAACGACGAATGGTTTATTTATCCCAATCTGAGGACAATAATTACAGCTTTGATGAAAATTTACGCAGTTTTGCTTTTTACTAAGTGGGACTATTAGAAAGGGATTCATATGGTAACTAGTCAGTCGTCTGTACGTTCTGATGGTTTGGAACTTTTACATTTATATCATCAGAAACCATCTATTGAACTTCGTAATAAGCTAGTACAGTTACATACAGGTTTGGTTAGAAAGATGGCTCATAAATTTAGTCATCAGTGTAATGAACCTTATGAAGATTTAGAGCAAATAGGTTATTTTGGTTTGATTAGGGCAATTGAAAGATTCGACCCTGCTCAAGGATACGCTTTTAGCTCCTTTGCTGTACCTTATATTCGCGGTGAAATGCTACATTTCTTACGCGATCGCTCCACTTTATTAAAGATACCCCGCCGCTGGCAGGAACTTTATAACGATGGACAAAAAGTACGTAAGGATTTAGCAGCAAGTTTGGGTAGAATTCCTAGTGATGTAGAAATTGCTAAAGTTCTTAGGGTTTCTTTACAGGAATGGCAAGAGACTAAGTTGGCAGCGCAAAACAGAATGCCTTTAAGCCTAGATGCAACTGTAGTTCATTATGTTGATACTCAAGTAACTTTGGGTGAGGCTCTTCCTTGTCAGAAAAGCAGTTCTCAGCAGCAATTAGAGGAAGAAAGACAACAACTCCAAGGAGCAATTAATATGCTGGAAGAAAAACCCCGGATGGCGGTTGAATTGGTCTTTTTAAAGGAACTTTCTCGCAAAGATGCAGCTAAAACTATTGGTACTAGTCCCATGACTGTGACCCGCTATCTACAAAAAGGTCTACAGGACTTGATGTCTATGATGCAAACACAAGCTTTAACTAGAACTTCCTGCTAGATATGGATTTTACTTAATTCCATCTAGCATGAAGCTAACTGGTACCACCATGAAAAATTTAAATACATAATATTAAATATCTAATATACAAGTATTTGATCAGTTTCAAATTAGTTAGTCTGCTTGCATAAAAGGGATATCGGCTGAGTGTTTATGATGATTTCATATCTGCTATTGCACCTCTAGTCATAGCTGCGATCGCTTTATCCGTAGCTTTGGGTAAATGATAGTATTTACCACCAGCAGTATGGGCTAACTCTTTGGCAAAACCAGTAGAAACAAATTTACTTTCAGTATCTATAACTAAAAGCTGTATACTCGCTGCACGTATTCTAGCTGCAATATCTAATAATTCACCTTTAATATCCGGTTTTTGCCCTGGTTCTGGAGGTTCTTCACCTAAAGAACGTGACAGGGCAATATTGCCACGTCCATCTGTAATAGCTACAATTACAACTTGCCCAATATCTCCGCTCATTTGAGCATTTACGCCGACTCTTACAGCCTGTGTCAATCCGTGTGCAAGGGGGGAACCACCACCACAAGGTAATGTTTCTAAACGACTTTTGGCTAAAGCGATAGAACGGGTCGGAGGTAAGAGGACTTCAGCTTTTTCTCCTCGGAAAGGTATGAGTGCAACTTGATCCCGGTTTTGGTAAGCTTCTGTAAGTAGTTGCATGACTGCACCTTTGGCTGACTGCATTCGGTTAAGTGCCATAGAACCAGAAGCATCGACTACAAATACAACTAATGCTCCTGCTTTTCTTACTAAGCGTTTGGAGCGGATATCTGATTGCTCGACGATAACTTTTCTGTGGGGATATTTCTGACGACGAGCTTTTTGATAGGGTGCAGCACTGCGTAGAGTCGCATCAACCGCTATTCTCCGGACTTTTCCTTTAGGGAGCATAGGTTTAATGTATCGTCCCCTATCATCAGAAAAGATAATATTACGGCTACCAGATTTTCCTTGACGCTGAGCCATTTGTGCAAAGTAAAGGACGCTCTCATCTAAGATAACTCCTTCGGGATCAAAGACAAATTCTTCAGGAATACTTGGTGGTTCCTGCTCAGCTTGTTCTTCTTCCTCTTGCTCTTCTTCCTCTTGCTCTTCTTCGTTGTCTTGGGGTTCCTCGTCCTCTTCTTGCTCTTGATTTTCTGGTGGTGGGGGTGGGGGAGACTGTTGTTCTTCTGGTGGGGTTTCTACTATGGTAGAGCGGGGAACAATTACTAACTCTACTGCTCGGCGTAAATCTTCAGCACTGACAGTATTACGTCCTTCTAGGGCTGCTGCGGCTTTTGCTACTCTTACTGCGAAAAGTTCTGCTCGATGTCCCTGGACTCCACCACGAATCGCTTCATTTACCAAATAATTAATTTGCTCTTGGCTGATGGTGACTTCCTTTAACCATTCCCGTGCCAAGATAATTTGGGTTTTTAAATCATCAATATCTTCGTTATAGTTTTCCAAAAATTCTTGAGGAGAACGAGAATAAGCGATCGCTTGTTCTACTGCTTCTACTCTTTGGTCTAATCCTAGTATTCCATCAGCACTTAGTGCTATGGCAATTCTATCTAATAAATGTTCTCTTAAGTTTCCTTCTTCTGGGTTGTAGGTGGCAATGAATAGAGATTTACATGAATGCTGAAAACTAATTCCCTCTCGTTCAATTTGGTTGCGTCCCTCAGATAAAACTGTTAAAAGTTGGTTACTAATTTGGTCATCTAAAAGATTTATTTCGTCAATGTAAAGCACTCCCCGATTAGCATTGGCTAGCAAACCGGGTTGAAATATTGTATCTCCCTGCTGTACAGATTTTTCCACATCTACAGAACCTAAGAGTCTATCTTCAGTTACTCCTAAAGGTATCTGTATAAAAGGAGCGGGGATAATTTCTGTTTCAATTTCTGTTTGGGTCTGAGAATCCCACGCGAATAAATCATCATCCCATTCTGCTGGTTTCTCGGGATCACAATTGCTAATGGAGTTTTTCACAACCTCAATCGGCGGTAGTAATGCGTGAATGGCTCTTGCCATTACCGATTTTGCAGTACCCCGACGACCAGCGATCGCAACTCCCCCCAGAGCAGGATCTACGGCAGCTAAGAGTAGAGCTAATTTAATTGCCTCTTGACCTACCACAGCAGTCAATGGGAAGGCTGTACTAATAGAGCGAGTAGTAGAAGCAGGCATATTATTATAGCGGTTCTCAATTACTGGAAGTCCAATTTATAAGCATACCAAAATGCATTACTCGTTGGGGAACTAACTTTTCCAGCGTTGATTGATTAAATAATTATCATATTAATAGGTGAATTAATTTAATAGGTGAATTAATTTTGAACGGGTGCAAGTCCCGATACACAAACGCTTAAACAGTTTTACTGATATTCAGGGGCGTAAATAGACTCAAAAAAACCTCGCAAGTCAAAAAATTCTTAAAGGTTCTGAGAAGGTCTTTGCTGTCCAAATAGTCCCCAATGCCTCAAGGTAGAGGGGATATAGGAAGTTGTAGTTCTTCCATTGAGGATTATTTCTCACAAAGTTTGTTTTATTATCGATGTAATATTTGACTATAGAACTTACAGCTATGCATGAACTTTTGATATTTAAAAATCAAACTCTCCTTCAACATGCTCTAACCCATCGCTCATATCTCCACGAACATCCGGAGGCTGGAGAACATAATGAACGTCTAGAGTTTTTGGGAGATGCATTACTTAATTACCTCAGCGGTAGCTATCTTTATAATCGCTATCCCAAGAAAGGAGAAGATGAATTAACTAGACACCGTTCTGCACTAGTGGACGAAAAACAGCTCGCACATTTTGCACTAGAAATAGGTTTAGATACTAAACTACTTTTAGGTAAAGGTGCTATGCGTGAAGGTGGTTTGAAAAATCCTAATTTACTTAGCTGTGCTTTTGAAGCTGTAATTGCAGCCTATTATCTAGATAATAATTGTGATATTGAAGCTGTAAGAATTGTTGTAGAGCCGATATTCAAATCTGTTCCAGAAAGTGTAGTTGCTCATCGCTCTAATGTAGATGCTAAAAATCGTTTTCAAGAGTGGGTACAACGCAATATTGACCAAAATCCACCAAAATATGTGACTACTAAAGTTGGTGGTTCTTGTCATGCCCCTGAATTTACTGCAAAGGTATTAGTGAATGAAAAAGTTTATGGAATAGGTAAAGGATTAAGTAAAAAAAAGGCTGAGATAGCTGCTGCTGAGAACGCATTAATAAAAGTTCAAGCTGATTAAAAAATTGAGACTGTTAAATCAAATTTTGTGCAAATATTAAAATTGAATTTTTATTTATAAGTATTTATACTGGCTAAGTAATTTCGTCGCCATTGTTCTAATTTATCTATTTTCACTGATTTGGCAACTACATTCATTTCATTTCCTCGCCATGAAACTTCAGAATCGGTGGTAAATACTCCGCAGTCTAATTTTTTCGATTTAATACCCCAGTATTCACTGAATCTTTTTTTTAAGGTTATTACCTGCTCAAATACCTTATTTCTATGCTTATTTCGTCTTTTTCTCTCGGTTGCTCCTGTTGCCTCGGTGTCAATAAATTTGGTTTCGATAATAAATAATTTATATTCTGAGGTTAAATAAACAAAATCGCATTTTCCCAAGTCGGTATAGTCTGCAATTGGAGATTTCTCAAATAATAATAATTCCAGGCATGAGGGAAAAATATCTGCGATATTAAGAAATAAATAAGCTTGTAATAAAAGCTCTTTATCGTAGGGAAAACCAATAACTCCCTGAAAAAAGCGGGTTATATCCTCCTTAGATTGGGGCTGAATTCTTTTACAATATGAAACAAAATTATTAACCTCATCTACGGTCATCAATGGCTTATCCCTCCCCCTGAATACCCAGAAAAAATCATGGCACCAAAAGATACCACGCTTTCAGGAAAGTTATCATCCGCATAAGTAACTAAAGTGACTATTATTTTGCTATATATATACGGTTATATACTGGTGCAAAAATTTAAATGTTATTGTTTATTTTCTACACTTAAAAAATTTTTTATATATACTGGTTTTCATGTGATTTAAATACAATCTTGTGGAATGAAAATCCCTCCCAGCCGTAATTCACAAATTTATTTTGTATTCCAGTCAACTGAAAAGTCCTATATCCACATATTAAAAATAAGCTGTAAATTTTGTAAGACAGAACTTTGAAAACATGTATAGAAAATTATCATTATTGGCACTATCGATTTTAGTAATATGTATAATAATTATTTATCAACTAAATACAGCTATATTTGGCTAAAATCAACTGGATACATACTATTTATTTATCGATTCGTACATTATCAACCCAAACTTAAGTAGGTCGGTGTTGAAAATAGTACTTAAAAATAGTGAATCATGAGTAGTGGGTAGTGGATCGTGAATAGTGACAAGGCTTTGGAGTTAGTTTACATTCTGTAATGTAGTTGGGTTTATTTCTGCCAACTTACTCAGTTAACTCTTGTCTACATAAACTTGGGATTCTGGTGCCAAAATCATAAAAATTGATTGCTAAGATTAATTAGCTGTCAAAGCTTGAATGCGAGCGGGAAAACGTGCATTTTGTAAAGCATATAGAGCGCTTCGAGAATCCTGAACCCAAAACTGTCTGCCGAAACACACTAATTGTCGATAATTTCCAGCACGGACAATTCCAATTACAGGTACTCTGGATTTTTCTCTGTCTCCTGATTGTTCCTTTAGTATTGACCTTAGACGGTCTTGTTCTTCAATTGTTCCAGCTTGTTGGGGAGTTAACTCTACCATTAGCATTTGAATGCTCTCAACTGGTTGCACATCTTCAACAATCAATTGATTTTTATCATCTCGCTTATCAAATTTTCCCCAAACAATTAGTCTAGTATCAACCTGTAGCAGCAGATGAATACGCTCATAAGTTCTGGGAAAGACAACAGCCTCAGTTTGACCAGTTAAATCTTCTATTTGTAAAATCGCCATAGAATCACCCTTTTTGGTGACAACTTTTTTGACGTTATTGAGCATAATTACAGCACATATAGATGAACCTTCCCTTTGTTCTCCTAACTGAGTCAAATTTATAGGAGCTAAGACTTTGGTTGAATCGCGGATAGACTTTAAAGGATGGTCTGAAACATAAAATCCTAATAAATCTTTTTCCTTACGTAACTTTTCTTGGGGTGGTAAATCCGAAACTGGTTTAGCTCGGGGGGCTGATTCAAAACCATTATTTGCAGAACTTTTTTGGGTATCTTGATTTGCAAATCCATCACCAAATAAATCAAAAAGATTTCCCTGACCGCTAGCTCTATCTTTTGCCCGAGACTGTGCCCAATCGTAAACTAGTTTCAAGTCATGAAGTAGCTGATTGCGGTTGGAATCAATTTTGTCGAAAGCTCCGCAGGAAATCAACGCGTCTACCGTATTACGTTTAACGGTTGCTAAATCTACGCGATCGCAAAAATCAGCCAGGGATTTAAATTCACCTTTTTCCTCCCTTGCTTCCAAAACTCCAGCGATCGCACTTTGTCCGACGTGACGAATTGCAGAAAATCCAAATAATATTTTGTCATCAAGAGGAGTAAAATCAACCCCAGAGCGATTAATATCCGGTGGTTCTATCTGAATATTCATATTCAGACAAGTAGAGATATATTTTTGTACCTTGTCAGTATCTCCGCTATTTGCTGTCAGTAGAGCTGCCATATACTCAAGAGGATAGTTTGCTTTTAAATAAGCTGTCTGATAGGTAACATATCCGTAGGCTGTAGAGTGAGACTTATTAAAGCAGTTGGAAGCGACTTGACCATGTTTGATCAGAAAGTTATGGTCTTTCTCAACGCCAATGTCATATACAGTTTGAATACCTAATAATTTTTTAGTTAATATTTTTACCATTTTTTTTACAATTTTTATATATTTTTTTATTGTTAGCTAGTAATGCTTAATCGCAAAGCAGTTTTAAGTGACTTTATATTTTCTAGTAGTCTACCAAGTGAACTTTGCCGGCTCACAAGGTGAAAATATAAATTCTTCTCTCCCTGTGCTCCTTCCTCTGCTTCCACTCACCAGTTAATGTTGGGTTGCTCGAATACTAGTTAGCACTCAGCGCTTCACTCCAACCAAGTATTCAGTATATTATGGTGATTTTCACTTGCTCAATAAAAATAAATGTTAAAACAAAATTACTCAAGATTGACTGAGAAACTTTGATAACTAAAGTTTTCATCATTGCACGGTGGAATAACAGTGACTTAAAATACGCCTTGTGATGGCATTTTCTCAGCTATGGCAATTTTGTCGCGCACAATACATCAAACTGTACTAAAATCAATGACTTGGGTCACAAAGGGAGCGATTATGGCATCCATTCGCGATTTACATACACAATTAGTTAAGAAAGAACGTTCTGCTGTAGAAATAACTCAAGAAACATTAGATCAAATTCAAGCAACAGAGCCAAAAGTACATAGTTTTCTATCCATCACAGCTGAACACGCATTAGAACAAGCAAAACGGGTGGATGCCAAAATTGCTGCTGGTGAAGAAATAAGCATGCTTGCAGGTATTCCTATTGGTATTAAAGATAACATGTGTACTAAGGGAGTTAAAACTACCTGCGCTTCTAAAATATTAAAAGATTTTATCCCCCCTTATGAGTCTACCGTTACCCAAAAACTAGCCGATGCAGGGGCAGTAATGGTAGGGAAAACCAATCTAGATGAATTTGCAATGGGTGGTTCTACAGAGAACTCAGCCTATCAGTTTACTGCTAATCCTTGGAACTTATCGCGGGTTCCTGGAGGTTCTTCTGGGGGTTCTGCAGCTGCTGTTGCTGCTAAAGAATGTCTTGTATCCTTAGGTTCAGATACTGGTGGTTCGATTCGTCAACCTGCATCTTTTTGTGGTGTCGTTGGTATGAAACCGACTTATGGTTTGGTTTCTCGCTATGGATTAGTAGCTTTCGCTTCATCCTTAGATCAAATTGGACCATTCTCTCGTTCTGTAGAAGATGCTGCAATATTATTAAATGCGATCGCGGGTCACGATCCCAAAGATTCTACGAGTTTGAAGGTAGATATTCCCAACTATTCAGCTAATTTTAAACCAGACCTGAAGAGTCGCCGACAAATAAAAATTGGTATTATCGAAGAAACTTTTGGTGAAGGTGTAAATCCACAGGTCAAGGAAGCTGTAACTACTGCGATTAATAAACTGCAAGAATTAGGGGCAGAAATTCATGTAATTTCTTGCCCCAATTTTCGTTATGGTTTGGCTAGTTACTATATTATTGCTCCTTCCGAAGCCTCAGCGAATCTAGCTCGTTACGATGGAGTTAAATATGGTTACCGTGATAAAGATGCTGATAATTTACTAGCAATGTATAACCGTACCCGTGCTAGAGGTTTCGGTGACGAGGTCAAACGACGGATTATGATTGGAACTTATACATTATCTGCTGGTTATTACGATGCTTATTATCTGAAAGCTCAAAAAGTCCGTACTCTGATCAAAAAAGATTTTGAAAAAGCTTTTTCTCAAGTGGATGTGTTAGTTTCTCCAACAGTACCGGTTACGGCTTTTAAAGCAGGTGAAAAAACAAACGATCCCTTAAATATGTATCTTATAGACTTAATGACTATTCCGGTTAATTTAGCAGGTTTACCTGGAATTAGCATTCCCTGCGGTTTTGATGAGTCTGGATTACCAATTGGTTTACAGTTAATCGGAAAAGTTCTTGGTGAGGAACAGTTATTTCAAGTTGCTTATGCTTATGAACAAGCTACATCATGGCATTTAAAGGAAGCAAACTTGGTGCTGGAGTAATTAGTAATTGGGTAATTAGGGATGGGTAGAGAGTTAAGGGAAATAAAGAAACTTCTCTCCCAGACTCTCGGTAAATAAAATAAATAAAATAAACTATTCCTGCTCAAATCTATGAAATGCTTATTTATTTGGCAGGAATTTTGAATTTCGAGCTTTGCAGCAAGGTTCTCGGTTCGGCAGATATGTTGAAGAACCCATAGCGTTACTAGTCCCCAAATTTACTATTTTCCCATTCTTATTCTGGATTAGGGGGTGGGAGTCGGTTCAACTTGAGTTGATTCAACTTTATAAGTAGCTTGCTCAATTTGTCCGATTTCTCCAAATGGTTTGAATTGACTACCATCAATAGAAATTAAAACACCTCCAGCATTCCCCGAACGGACATATATCTGCTGTTTACCCGTCCAGTTTTGCTGTTTATCCTTCTCTAAAATATCCTGGAATTTTTGCACTCCATCTACTCTTACTTCTAACCAAGACCTTTCTTTAGTCTTCAATTTTACTTGAACTGTAGATTTGTCTGCTTTCTTGGTAGGGGAAGGTTTGGGTTTAGGAGTAGAAGCAACCTTACTCACTGGGAGTTCTGATGCTACTTTTTTCTTGCTTGGTGTGGGTGAAGTTTCAGATTGATTAGATGAGGATATTTGACGCTGGGGATTAAGTATAGAGACTAGACCAAAAACAGCAGTACCTATAAGAAAAATATATAGTATCGGTAAGATCGGAATATTTACTTTCCTTCCAACAGGTGTTTCTTCTATATCTACTTTTGGTTGCTCTTGAGGAAACGTATCAGCGAACTTTTGAGACAAAGCAGAACCGTCAAGTTCCAATTCATCTCCATAACGACGAATAAATCCTTTTACATAAATAGGTTCTGGTAAATCCTCCAATTTCCCTTCTTCTAAAGCTTTTAAACAAAATAGACGTATACGTGTTTTAGCCGCAATTTCTTCAATTCGGATAGATTTTTCTTCTCTAACTTGTTTTAAGTAAGCTCCTATCTCTTGAAGTTGCTGCTCCTGAGTTTCGCTTTGTACCTTCACAACCTTCTCCTGATATCCAATAATAATAATATTCAATAGAGAAGCCACTTAAACTTTAGTAAATAATGAAACTTATATACTAAAGTTATTACAAATAATTATCGAATAATTGATCGTTAATCATAAAGTAATCATAAGGTATCTGAGTTGCCTTTTAGGCAATTTTTAATGTATTTTACAATACTATGTACGGTAACAAAAATCTGCAATATTCCATAAAATTATTTTGCCAGATATTATCAGGTCTAATTTTATTTTCTACAATAATTTACTTTGGTGCCTGTGTATTTCTCTTTTTCTACCAGCCTAGACTAATTTTTTTCCCATCTTCTGAGATTGGGAAGCGACCAGGAAATTTTTCTCTTCCTCATCAGGATGTTTGGTTACCTGTAGAGTATTCAAACCCACAGCAGGAATATATCCACGGTTGGTGGATGGAAAATAAAAAATCTGACGGTAGGGTATTACTTTACTTACACGGAAATAGCTTGAATATTTCTGCGAATATTAGCCAAGCAAAATTATATTATCAACAAGGTTTTTCCGTATTACTCATTGATTACCGAGGATACGGTTTGAGTCAAGGATCTTTTCCTTCAGAAAGTCAGGTCTATGAAGATGCTCATATCGCTTGGGATTACTTAGTTCAGAAACAGCAGATATCTCCTAGTAAAATTTTTATTTATGGACATTCTCTGGGTGGAGCGATCGCTATTGATTTGGCTGTGAAGTGTCCTCAAGCATCTGGATTAATAGTAGAAAGCTCTTTTACTTCTATCCAAGAGATGATTGAACATCAGAGGAACATTTTCTCAATCTTTCCGGTCGATTGGATTTTAACGCAAAGATTTGACTCTATTAATAAAGTTCCTAACCTGAAGATGCCAGTGTTATTTATACATGGTGCTTTAGATAATAGTGTGCCAAGTTATATGAGTAAAAAGCTTTACGAGACTGCGCCTTCACCAAAGCACTTAGTTATAATTGATGATGCTCAACATAATGATGTTTCTGAAGTTGCGACACCTGAATACATAGAGTCAATAAATTATTTTTTAAAATTAACTAAAATTTATAAATGAATTTCATAAGTATATAAATAATTATTGTAGGCTGTATATTACTTCTGATTAAGCATTATATAGATTCTAATAGAGAAATCATGGAAAATTCATAGGAAATAATACTTGTTGCGAATGTTGCAAAGTGATTTTCCTTTACAAGAAATTAACTTTTGTTTACAGTATTTTGCATTGAGTAGTAACTGTATAATTTCTATGTGCCTCTAATATATTTGACTTTGGTAATTATTCCTAAAGCTAGAAGAAACTAATACCTAACTATCCGGAAACATTACTGTCGCCAGCGAAGAAATTATACAGATTATCGACTTGCTTTAGCTTAAAATAACTATGACATCTGTATATACATTAAATCTCCCCGGCAATTCAACTGTTGAACTTTCTCAGGACGAATTGCGTTCGGTTTTAGGTAATATTGAGGCTGAATTACATAATAGTAAAGTTTATCGTCGCGCGATCGCTAATTTGCAAAAGCTATTAGGTTCTTCAAGCGAACAAGCCAAGGTGCTGTTTAAAGCTGTAGGTAGAGAAGCTATCGGCTTAGCATTTCGACAGTTTATGCTACAGAAAAAAAATATTGCAGATACTCAAGCAGAAGCAGCAGCAGCTCCTCCAGTGGAGCCTACACCAGAAACAAATATAGAAACTGCCTCAGAAGTCAATACACAAAACGGCGCAGATTTATCTAATTATTTAACTAACGTTACAAATAATAGTCCCTCAACTTTAAATTCGGCTTCGACTTTAAATCCTATCGCAGGAGCAATTGTTAAAGCATCATCCAACACAGAATTAACCAAGCAGACAAAGTCTTCACAAAACCCTCTTAAGAACTTGTTCAGCTTTAATAAAAAGGCTTCTAAAGCTGAATTAGAACAGCAAATGCTACTTCAACAAAAAACGGAAACACTACAAAAAATTGGACAAGAGTTAAAACAAGCTCGTGAAGCACGGGGAATGTCTTTAGATGATTTGCGTCCATACACCCATGTACCTCTCCATAAAATGGAAGCTTTGGAAAGAGGAGACTGGGATTCTTTACCTGAAGAGATATATGTACGTGGCTTTATTCGCGTCATGGGTAATGCTTTAGGAATGAATGGTACCTCTTTAGCCGCTTCCTTACCCATATCAGAAAAGACTGAACTATTATTACCCGAGTGCTATCAGAATAGTAAAGATTCTTCCCCTGGTTTTGGATTAGAAGTTCGTCCAATACATCTTTATGTAGGTTATACAGCTTTTGTTGCAGGTGCTATTGGGGGTTTATCCTTTATGTCTCATCAAGCAGAAACAAATAAAGTTGTAGATACAGATAAAGAAGGAGCATCATCTTCATTAACTAAATTGCGTCAGGAAGAAGAATTGAGCGCTAAACCAGGTTTAAAGTCAAATGCTAATGGTATTGTGGTTGGGTCTGATATTGCTCCCCCAGAGGCTGTATAATATAGGCAGAGAACAAGGGAAAATTTTAAAGTGTAGAGTCTTACAGCAAGTATTACAGTTTTTCTATCTGCACTAATAAAATAAGACGCAAATAAACAATTCATCCAAAGTAGATCAAACCCTTGTTTTCTGTTGCTCCCACGAAAATAACTAGATTAATACTAGGTTATCTCGGTGAATAACGGTCTGAGAACCTTCATAGCCTAAAACTTGGACAATCTCGCTAGAACGACAACCGCTTATCTTGTTTAATTCTTCGCTACTGTAGTTAACCAGACCTCTAGCAATCTCATTACCTTCACTGTCACACACTTGTAACGCTTCCTGGGCATCAAATTTACCTTCGATGCTAATTATACCGGTTGCCAATAAAGACTTACCCTGCATAGAAATGGCTTTAACTGCACCACTATCTAAGTAAAGTTTACCTACAGAAATTAAACCATAAGCTATCCAGCGTTTGCGGGCTGAAGTTGGTTCTTGGTGAGGCTCAAATTGAGTCCCCACAGACTCTCCACGCAAAATTTTCTGAATATTTTCAGGGAATTTCCCTTGAGCGATCGCAACTCTAACTCCTGCTGCTGTTGCGATACGAGCAGCAGATATTTTCGTCACCATTCCACCTGTTCCCCATCCACTACTTTGATTGTTTACCTGTATTTTCTTAGTTACTAATTCTTTAATATCGGTTACTTTTTCTATCGGTTGAGCATCGGGAACAAAACGGGGATCGGCAGAATATAACTTGTCTACATCAGTAAGCAGAAACAGCCAGTTAGCTTCAACTAGGGAAGCAACTAAAGCTGACAAGGTGTCATTATCGCCAAATTTTAGTTCTTCTATTGCAACGGTATCATTTTCATTGACTACAGGAATTACTCCTAACTTTAGTAATTCTTGAAATGTATTGTAAACATTTAAATAGCGACTGCGCTGTACTAAATCACTACGAGTTAGCAAAACTTGAGCAATTGGTTGTTGGAAAGTAGTAAATAAGTCATCATAGATACGCATTAATCTACCTTGTCCCACAGCTGCGACTGCTTGTTTAAGAGCAATCTTAGCTGGACGTTTTCTCATACCCAAACATCCACAACCAACCCCTACAGCCCCAGAAGATACCAAAATTATCTTATTACCCTGACTTTGTAAATCGCATAGAATTTCGGTCAATGTAGCTATGGTAGATAATGCTAATTTTCCTGTCTCCGGTTGAGTCAAACTAGAAGTTCCGATTTTGACAACTATTGTTTGCGACATTAGGGAGTTGATAATTGGTAATTATTAATTGCTAGTAGTTACAACCAAAGCATTGGGTCGATGATGTGTATTCTTCAGCTAGTCGCTTCTCTAGGGGATCTAAATAGAGGATAGTTAGCTATTTCGGAGCGGCTTTAGGCTCCAATTCAAAATTAATCCAATTCAAAATTAATTATATTTCCATTTTGCAGCAAGCTTTCGGGTTATGAGTATGTAAAAAACAAGTAAGGTATTGATCCTTCTATAACTTGAAAAATCAATACCTTACGGATTTATATTCACTTATTATTACTGAGGTCTTTATGTAAGCTGACCTCGGTTTTATCTGATTACTATGTTCTCCGATTTTGTGCAAAATAATATTTTTCTTAATTATTTTTTTATGTTTTGATATGTAAAGTAAGTTTAAGTCTTATGATTTTTTGTATTTTTGGCAGTGATGGATGCTCCTAACAATTCGGATACCCAAACTTCAAAATTACGTATGGGATGAGAACGCAAAGCAGTGTCGGGGTGAACAATGGGTTCTACTAAGATTGTGAACATACCCAAGCGATTACCAGCGATGACATCAGTGAATAAGCGATCGCCTACCATTGCTACTTTTTGTGGGGATAAATTCATTGCATTTAGTGCTTCCCGAAGTTTACGACGGGAAGGTTTAGCAGCACCTAAGTAGTAAGGTAAATCTAGGGAACGAGCAATACCACCGATACGATACTCGCTGAGATTATTGCTAACCAGCCATAAATTAGTATGAGAACGAATTTGTTCAACCCATTTTTGGAGTTCTGCTGATGCTGATACAGCATTTATAGGTACCAAGGTTTCATCTACATCGAGTATTAAACCTTGGAGTTGATTTTGCTCAATTATTTCTGGGGTCAGAGTTAAAACAGAATCTGTCAAAATTAGATTGGGTTGTAAAAGATTTGTCCAGTTCATCATTAAGATCGTTAAGAATTTATTTATAGGTAAATAAACGATGTTAACCTGGGCTTACAATCCCAGGCAAGAAAATAACTGTCTGTTATCTGGTAACAGTTATGGATCAGTAATTAAGGATTATTGAGTTGTCAATTACGAGTTCTCAATTACAAGTTTTCAAGCATTAATTATCAATTATGTAACTATTAATTGCTGGATGGGGTTATTGGTTATTGGTTATTGATTTTGACTTTTGAGATTTCGTTGTCTGCGAATTTGCACTACAGCTTTTTGATGATCTTGTAAGGTACGACTGAAAACGTGAGTACCATCGTATCTTGCAACGAAAAAAAGATAGTCTGTAGCTTGAGGAGTTAAAGTCGCTTTTAAGCTTTCTAAACCAGGATTAGCTATTGGTGCTGGAGGTAAACCAGGATTTGCATAGGTATTGTATGGAGATTGAACTTTTACTTGATTAAATGTTAAAGGTTTATCTGCTGTTTGTCGGATACCTAATGCATATTCAACTGTAGGGTCGCTTTCTAATTTCATACCTTTTTGTAGTCTAGAAGTAAATACTCCGGAAATTAACGGTCTTTCTTTCGGTATTACCGCTTCTTTTTCTACGATGCTAGCAAAAGTCACCCAATCTTTAAGACTAAGATTTAAAGGAGTGCTATTTGTCTGACTTTTATAAACAGGTAATGCGACGATCTGAAATTGCTTAAGCATTTGCTGCACAATTTCTTGGGGGGTAATGGTACCGTTCGGAATTTCATATGTGTCAGGATATAAAAAACCTTCCAGACTATTTATATCTTCAGGTAACCAAGGATATTTACTACGATTGATTTCAACAGTTGCTGCCAAAAATTCTTCGCTGGAAAAAAAATCTTTACTCTGAAAATATTTAGCCATTTGTTGTAAAGACCAACCTTCTGGAATAGTATAAGTACTCTGAATAACTTTGCCTTTCCAAACTCGGTCAGCTATTTCCTTTAAAGATAGAGATGGGGATAATTCATAAGTTCCAGCTTTAAAACCTCCTTCAGGATTTTGCCAGGTTAAATATTTTGTCCACAAATTCCAAGCTAATTTGGAACGAATTAACCCAGATTTTTGCAGATTAGTTCCTATTTGTTGAGCAGCTGTACCGTTCGGAATCTCAAGCTGTAAAGACTTTAATTCTTGAACATTTGCAGAAGAATTTTTTCCTGTCTGAACTGGGGAAATAGCCCAATTCCACCAAGACCAACTTTGCCAGATACTAATTCCCACCGCTAATGGTAGTGTACCCAAAATAAATAAACGAGATTTACGCCAGACTTTCATTTGATTTTCTGTGATAAAAAATTGAAGTTTAAAAGCTATTTGTCAAAATTTTTAATCAAATTTTTAAACTTACAATTCTTAAAATATTCAATCTAAATTCAATCTAAATTCAGTCGAAACATCTAAATTATTTAATTTAAATAGTTTAATTTAACTTAAGCAGGTAAGTATAATTAAAGATAACTATGTAACAGAACGTAAAAAAGACTGAGACCCTTACTTAGAGCCTACAGTATTAGCTACGCGATTCGTGTAGTGTGCTCGTGAGACCGCTTATATCTGGTAGGGTGGACTTCCTTCTCTAAAAGAGAACATTCCGTGTTTGCGTAGCATAGTGCTAGCTAAGGTAATGACGTAATTAATAGTTATCTTTATTTACACCCAGCTACTTATTTATTCGACTTCATTAAACAAATGTTCTTCTAAAAAAGGTTGAACCTGACGAAATTCTTCTGGAGAGAGCAGTTGGGGAGTTCCATCTTTTAAGATCCGAGCAAAGAAAAGTAATGGATCTATGGGTGTATATATCCTATACTCTTGCTCTTGATGATAAAAGCTAGCTAGGAGCTGTAATTGCTCTGGTTCTAGGTCTGCTTCTTCGTCTTCAATTTCTAGAATGGTAATTTCTGATTCTTCAATTGCTGGTAATTCTCCCGATGCCGTTAGGGCATAAGCAGTATTTTTCAAAACTAAGTTTTGTTCTGATAGTACAGCCTGAGCAGTGTTAAAAACTTGCTCTATCTCACCGTCATCTTCAATGAATACAGGCTCTTCTTCATTATCTTCTCCTTGCCAGGCAAAAATTTCTATAGGTGCATCAACGGGAAGAAGCAAGTAATAATCATTACCTTCGACCGTTAGAGAATTTTCTATATAACATTCAAGCGATCGCTCCTTTTCGTCGGTAAGTGTAATTGTACTCAAAGGAGCATTTTCATTTTCTTCAGGGAGAGAGGGAAACATAGCCGAGTTATAGCAATTTTAAATTATCAGCCAAATCATTAGCTAAGCTATTAGTAAACTTAGTATCTTTGAAAAATTTACGTAGCATATTATGCTAAATATACAGTCCTCGATACGCAGTTACTGCAAATGATTAAATTCCACAATATCATGCTCGGAGCCATAGGTAACGCCGGACACTTGAACTGTGATATATTGCTAATCGTCGATATATTAATTAATTAATTTAATTAATTTAATTAATTTAATTTAGCTCGCCTAGTATCTAACCACTGTTGTAATATCAAAGCCGCAGCTTTTCGGTCTATTAAACCCTTATTACGAGATGGAGAACGATTTTCAGCAATGATTAATTGCTTAGCTTGAAATGAAGTTAGTCGTTCGTCAACATACTCTAGAGGTATTTGCAGGACTTCACTAATTCTGGCTGCAAATTTTTGGGTGTGACGTGCTTGAAAGCCCAAAGAGCCATCCATAGAGTATGGTAATCCTACAACTAATACCTCTACTTGTCGTTCTTCTATTAAGAATCTGATCTTTGCTACATCATGAGTAAAATTTTTGCGCTCAATGGTAGTTATACCCGTTGCAATCAATCCTGTGCGATCGCATCCTGCAACCCCAATACGTTTGCGTCCTACATCTAAACCCAGGGCTGAAATTAGTTTACGAGAAATAGAGGAAGTTTTCTCAACATCCTCTTGAATATCTTTCTCCTCTTCATTGCGATCGCTATTTTCGGACACAAGATTTACTCCTGTGGAACATCTTTAGAGTCAGGCTGATTGATAAATGGTTTATCGGATTCACATTTATGATGATGAGGGAAAGACATTTTATCTTTGGATAAAGGATTAGAATTCTTTCTTTCCGTCGATATATTCTGCCTGGAGTGTTCCCAAGACATCCCACCCGGAATTGGTTTGCGTGCTGGTTGCAGACCTTGCAAAACTTCTGGTAGTTGAATTCCTTCTAAGGAGACTAGTTTAGATTCTCTTACTTTATGCCAGACTGAGCGCGACATAATTAAAGTATGTTCTATCCGGTCTGCTCCAATTTGCTCTAAATACTCCTCTCCTTCGGGTAAGTAATCTGCTGTTGCTAAATGTAGAGCTTGCTGAGGAAGTTCTTGAGTTACATTCGCTAGTTGTGAGAGTAACTCTGGATACAACCATGTGTAGGCTGGGTGTACGGTTAAATGAGCTACATGAGGCTGTTCACCTTTACGGTCGATAATCAATTGAAAGTAACCAATAGCTGCTTTACGCTGGGGTTCAAAAACGTAACCACTTACAGTTTCTGTTTGACCAATCCACTGCTTAAGAGCATCCGTCAAAGAACTAAATAAACTAGTTTTAAAATCGTGAGTTTGACGGTCAAATACCTGCCGGACTAAAGGTGGCATTGACTGAGTATCTAACTGGTAAAGTAGTTGAGCATCAGCATTGCTTACAGGTAGTAAGTTTGGCAAATCTGGCTTTGATGAGGCAATTTCTGCTAACAGTTCGGGAGTAATTTCCCAGTAAGTCATTTCTGCTAGACGTTGAAAACCATTATGACGGTAAAGTGCTAAGGCATCTTTATCATTTATGTTGACTTCTAAAATCCAGGTACGCGCTTCTAGAATTGACTCGAAACAATGACGTAGCAACTGGGAGCCGATACCTTGTCTATCTATGGCTTTCTCTAAAATTACTCTATCTACTCGCCATGTACTGCGAGTTTTATTGAAGGGTGAAACTTGAATCATTCCTAACAAGGTTCTTCCTTGCTCTGCAACAAATCCACAAAAACCATATTGAAATGGATTGGGGAACCAACTCAAAAATTTCAAAAATCCGTACCAACGACGCAACCAATGTACATGGCGTACATTAGATATAACACCTCTAGATGTATTTACTGAAAATGACTCTTTATTTAGACGTTCAATATCATCCAGGTCGCGATACTGAACTGGGCGAATAATTACGCTGAGATTTCGAGGAAGCAAAGAAGTCATTTTCATGTGAGCCGCCATAAGGCACTTAATAGTTGAGTGCAGATAAATAAAAGCAAGTAAAATATGCTCTAACTAGATTCTAATGGCTTACCGCTCAGTCGCAGTGAACCAAATTAGGTATTTTTTGATTATTTTTTATGAAAGCAAAGTCAAAGCATAATACATTATGTTAGTCGATATGCCCAGACAGCAAAATAATAAAAAAGTAGTATCATAAAAGTAGATATTACAAGTATAACTTCATAGTTAACTTAGAAATACCCACTTTATCTATTATTGTATGTAATTTCTTTTGCGAAACAAGGTTTTACATTACCTGTCGAGAAATAAGTTTCTCAAAATTTACTTGAGTTTGATGGAGTAATTCTTCTCGACTTGTGTTATCTATATTTTCTTGCAGACTTGGAACCAGGTTACGAGCTTGTAAAGTCATATGAAGTTGTAAGTGGGCAACATATTCGCTAAAGTCCTCACGCATTTCATTTGTAACCTTTACATGGTTTGATTCCATTGTCATTTATTTATTCTCCTTATATTTTTGCTTTCGCGAACAGCTAATCGAAAGCTATCACGTTACAGGAAAATATCCAGATACTTTGCAACGAACTTTAATCCTTATAAGGTAAATCATGAAGAAATGTTAAGTATTTATAGTACTGCTGAGTAATTCGGCACAAATAAGCTTAATTATGTAACGACTTGTAAACAGTATTCAAAACTGCGGATTTGGACATTCCTTGAATTTTTAACACCGACCTACTTAATTGATTTTTGTTGACTTAACCATAAAGGTCTAGAAATTTCCTAAGTAATTATCTCAACTTTCAAGCCGAATTCTTATAGAAGATTTTGATGATAAGGATTTTGCAATTAAAATTATAAGAAAAATGCTGAAAACCCTGTGAATTTTAGTCCAGGGATGTTGGCGTAGCCTTCCCGTAGGGTAAGCTGATTGCAGGATTTATCCTGCCATGAAATGATATAATTGCTTTAACAGGAACGGTAATCAACCTGTATAAAAACCCAAATGCCCAAGGGCAATCTGTACCTTGACAACTGAAGATATGGGGTTCTATTCCGTAGTTCTAGTTCCTGCCCAGGAATAGGTAAAATCTTCATGGGATCTAGACGACACAGAATTTAAACGAAAACAAATTTTTGGAGTAATCCAACTACCGAGGGGCACTTGGAAAGTTAACGCGGTACGGAGAGAACCACCTCTGGCTTAGATACCGCAAGGGGTCTAATCTAAGTGGACTCGTTGAACCGAGAATCCCCGTGTCTTTAGACCGGGGAGTGTCAAAGCAATCTTAATTGAGTGCTTTTGTCTATCTCCACCTGTTTTCCATCAATATTTTCTTCCTTCTCTTGTAATTCCTCTAAAAGTTCTTGTCCATCTTCTCCCATTAATTTCTGTGCAGCTTCCATCATTGGATCTACAATATCCTGTAAATCTTCACGACTGCTTAAGTATTTCTTTAAAGCTTCTATGGGGTCTATACTGCTGCTAGCGGTTAGTTCTGGTACGCGGGGACGGGCTAGCTGACTAAGTAATGATGGTTGAATGGTGTGGGTATGTGCTGTACTGAGGGCTTCATGTAGTGCCGCTGTATCAATTAAATCTATCTGTTCTGAACGAAGTTTGTATATCAATCTAACTACAGCATCATTGATTTCTTGTTTTTCAATAGCTTTGATAATTGCTGTTTGGGGGTCTTTAGATTTAGATACATCTACTTCAATGGTGGAAAATCTACGTACAGGTAAGGTGCAGAATTCCCACTTTGCTGACCCCGGTTCGAGTTCGACTATGACATAACCTTTGTCTTCTTTCTCTTCACTAAAGTCAACTCTTTCTATACTCCCAGGATAAATAACTGGGGGATTATTGGTTTTATTTAAATTTTGGTGACGGTGGACATGTCCTAAAGCTACATAGTCGAAACAAGGACGAGTCAACAATGAAAGGGGTAGAGTAAAACCTTTACCAACGGCTAAAAATCTTTCTGCACCTAAAGTTGCATTATCTGCCATTAAATGGGCTAAAAGTACTGTAGGTACATTTTTGTCCAGACGACGTATTTCTCCTTCTAAGACTAATCGCAGACGTTCGGTTAACATTTCATTAACCTCTACCATTGACAAACCTTGGGTTTCTTGACGTGTCATTAAGTTAGAACGAGTCAACCAAGGTAAAGTGATTACCTGTACCAAACCATTCTTAGTTTGAATATGATGAGTTGTTAAGGTATCTCCAACTATAAAACCCGGTACAACTAAAGTACGATAAATACAAAGACTGGCACCACCTTTTCCCTGGGAATGCTGGTCATGATTTCCGACTAGGAGTACAGTGGGAATATTTGCATCTACCAAACGGCGAAATTGGCTGGCAAAAGCTTCCTGTACATAGGGTGGTGGTGTTGCATCAGGAAAGGCATCACCCCCGAAAATGACCATGTCTACTGGTTCTTCTATTGCTCTATCAATACATTTTTTCAGAGTTCCTACAAAATCTTCTAATCTTGTATTTAATCCTGTTTCTGGATTCATACGTCCGTGGGAGAATCCACTTCCCATGTGAATGTCTGAAAGATGGAGAATTTTAACCATAATTTTTAACCATAATTTTTAACCATAATTATTTAAATCATTTCATTTGTTAGGAATAATAGTGAATTTTGCGTAATTTTATATTTAAAAATTTTATAATTTATACTATTTTTTTCAAAAAAAGAAATTATATATTAGTCACTATAGTGATTACTAAAAGCCTAGTATTTGTAACCAATAAGCCTTATTGGGCAAAATTTACATTCAATTGATTTATTTTGTATACTTGTTTTGTATATGTATAAATTTTTATTTATTATTTATTTACTTATTTTACTTTAGGGCGCAAACTTTGCGCCATCAAGGTTATATTATGGTTATTTTTTAATTAATAATTGTCAAAAGTATTGTCAAAAGTTTAACTTTATCAAAATACTTTTATAAATATTGCCCGTAAATATCTATACCATTATGAACTCAGAATCAGTTTCTAATTGATTTTGTTCTTGATTGTATTCTTGATTCTGTAAATATGCGATCGCACTATCAATAATATCTACTCCTTGCTGTACGCTTTCAATTACACTCAGTTTTCCTCGTAGGTCTGCTGCATGTAAAAAACCTTTTGCGTACCAGGTCATATGTTTCCGCGCCTGACGTACCCCTCTATCCCCTTTATACTCATATAGGGCTAATAAGTGCTCTCTAGCACACTCCATTCTTTGAACTGGGGTTGGTGGTGCTAACTCTTCTCCTGTTTTTAAAAAGTGATCGATTTCTCCCACCAGGAATGGATAACCCAAGGTTCCACGAGAACACATCACCCCATCAGCACCAGTTTCTTCAAGACACTTGATTGCAGCTTCTACAGAAAAAATGTCACCATTGGCAATGACGGGAATATCCAGAATCTCTTTGACACGAGCAATCCATTCCCAACGAGCATTACCATTGTAACCTTGCGATCGCGTGCGTCCGTGGACTGTTATCATCTGTGCTCCTGCATCTTGCATTCTTTTGGCAAAATTCAGAATATTGATTTCTTTATCATTCCAACCAATACGGGTTTTGACAGTTACAGGTACTTCTACTGCTTCTACAACTTGACGGACTATCTCTTCAGCGACTTCCGGTTGACGCAATAAGGAAGACCCTCCACCATTTTTAGTGATTTTATTGACCGGACATCCCATATTAATATCAACTGTATCTGCACCTTCTTCTACAGCTTTGAGTGCTGCTTCTGCTAAAAAGTCTGGACGACAGTCAAATAATTGAATGCTAATAGGTCTTTCTCCTGGGTCTACTTCCATGATTTTTGGTAGTTCTTTGACGTAGTGTAAACCCGTAGCATTTACCATCTCAGTATACATCATAGAGGTTGGAGCATAGCGACGCACCAAACGTCGAAAAACTAAATCAGTTACACCTGACAAGGGTGATTGCAGGACGCGACTTTCAACTTCAAAAGAGCCAATTTTTAAAGGAGCGGATAATTTAGCTTTCAGATTAGGAGATAAGGAGAACATAAAAAAATCAAAAAAATTAATTATATTAATTTATATCGTTCAATGAGGTAGGAAGTAGAAATTTGCTTTTCACATCTTGAAAAAGTATAGCTTCTCCAAGATTCAAATGAAAATTTTTCAATTGAGTGACTCCTTTACCAGGTTGTAATATCCACAAATTATTTTTTACATAATATGATATTGCCATCCCAAACTATGTTTTAAGTAATTCATTAATTTTGTGTCAGCAAAACCTCTATCTGCCAAATAGATAATCACTATATGTACCGTGAAACTCATAAACGCTGGTACAATCCCAACGTTCTTGGAAGTTGTCTTTCACTTGTGTATCAATCTTTATTGTTTTTATTGGTGTGCATTGTATTCATTAACAACTTATGCTTTCAATTCCTGATATGCTAAATTTAGCAATATCATACTTTTAAAATATTCTCTTATATTCTTTTTATTTAGTCTTTTTAAGAGGTATTTGAAACCATATAGTAATTCCTGTAACAGCAAGCATTAAAAGACCAAAAGCGTTGATCAATGGATAAATAATCTCTAAATTAACTCTTCCAAATTTACCTCTATGTAAATCTAAAAGCCACATAAAATCACCACCTTTACCAGTGATAATTGCTATTTGATATAAAGAACCTGTAACTAAGGTTAGTAATATAGGTAATAGCATAATTGGAGCAAAAAATGAATGTAGCTTGCGAATATGAGATTTATTAAGTGTCATTTGGTTACCTTTAATTAAATATTTATATATATTTTTTTCTCTTTATGTAATAGATAACAAAAGTTCCACTAATAATTATTAATAAAACTACTTCTTCTGCTTTTGGAATAAGATTTATATGATTTTGTCTCTTTGATTTTTCAATTAAATAAAAACTTTTTTGATTAAGGAACTCTTTATTTTTCAAACTTTTAATTGTTTTATATGAGGGTGTTGCTAATCCTTCTAAATCATCTTTCCTTGACAAATTTGATTTGAGTACATCTACTTTATTATTTTGTTTTTGATTATTTTGTTTTTGTATATGAAATTTTTTCTCATGGGCTTTGAGGGGTGAAAATTGGGTTAATATTGTTCCAGATATTACTAAACCAACGAATATTACTTGACCAATTGGGTAATTCATTACTGTTTTTTTGAAGAATCAGTACTTCGGACATACATGCATCAGTATGACTGACAATAATGAAATTAAGATGAAATTTGTAGTTCTCAGAATAGCTAGGTTTTTATGTAAAAATTTCATACCTATTTCATACTTGCTTGTCAAACTAGTAATCGTGCTAGAAACACGCAATCCTTATTTTGAAGAAACTAGTCGAGTATGAGAAGTCAAATAATAAAAAGAATAACTATTGGATTATTAACCACAACAGCTATATTATCTGCAACATCCTTAATTGTGGAAGCGCAACAGAGAAATTCTGTAGCTCATCCTCGCACTCCCTACAGACTCTCTTTCTATAATCGTCATCGTCGCAGTTATCGGGTTGCTGGTGCACTTCATTTTGCTCACAGCAAGCTTCATGATGTTTTACTTCTGACTCCTTTTAAAAACCATAAAAAGGAGGATGAAAAGCTTTATCAAGAAGTTCTGAAAGTTTACAATAAACCTCCCCGCATAGAGCCAACAATGGAGCTATATGCACCCTACAGTGCAAGAGTGACATGGCGTTTATTTCGTGTAATCGACTCAATTCACTTACTTCATGAAATGACTGAGGATGTGATGTCGGATAAGGATATTCCTTGGAATAAGAAAGAAAAAACTCTTAAGGAAGCATACAAATTATATAGAAAGAAATATAAAGATATTGCCTTTTCTCCTGCACCCTTAGATGTAACTATGCGTCGTGCAGGAGTGATGATGAAACCTTATTTTACCCTAACACGTAATTACTACCCTAAAAATAATAACTTCTTTTACGCCGCTCATTGGTGGCATCCTGCTGTATATGAATCAATGATGATTGGAGGAAATGATAAAGAGCAGGATGAAATGCTCAACCAAATGGAAAACCTGTTTAAAAATCTGGTAATACCCAATCCTCCCATGCGAATGTTGCTAAGTCGTGAGGGTTCACCACGTTACAGTCGTCTCTCACCGGAAACTGCTAACGTTTTCGATAATCTACATATGTTACACGGTATTACTTACGATATTTTTGCTTATGATGGTTGGACAATTGAACAAAAGCGTGCTGAACTATATCGCGTCCTAAAAGCTTTGAGCTATCAACCAGGAGATGAAAAATTAGTTCGTAAATTTACCACCCCCAAGCCTAATATCAATCCCTTAAATTATGACGAATGGGTAAAGAGTTCCGACGGTGCAATGACTCGGATGATGATGGAAATGATGATGGAAATGATACCGATGATGCACGGAAATATGAAGGGTGGAATGAATTCTGGTATGTCATCAGAAATGCATAAGAAGATGATGATGCAGTTAAAAATGAAACTTACTCCTGGTATCCAAGAAGGCGAAATTCCTGGTTCTTGGGTGGATGCAATGAAGGTCTTAATGCCTAATATGAAAATGTCATCGGAAGCTATGGAACCGGGTAAAATTAATCCGATGATGGTAAAAATAATGCTCAAAGGTTGGCAGTACAAGTACGGTAATTTACCTAATATTGAGCCTATATCAATGGATAGAGAACCTTCTGCTTTGAGTATTTTATCACAGTATAGAAAGTAATTATACGGTTTGAGAGTTGAAGCGCTAAAGCGCAACTACGAAGGAATTAATCTCTACATCTCTACAACAAGTACAAAAATGAATACTAATAAATTGAAATATACGGGTAAAGGTAAATCTTTAACTAAGTTATTTTTGGGATTAACTACTAGTTTTTACTTATCTACTTATTTATTTCCTAAGACTGCTGAAGCTGCTGACCATTTAAACTTAGAGGAAGGACTACCGACAGAAGTTGAAGATGCTTATCCAGTTCCTTATCAAGGTATTGAACTACAAGGAGCGGTAAAATATGACTGTATCAACGGTAAAGATAGCTTTGTTATTGAACCGCGTTTAGAGTATGGTATTGCACCTAATACCCAAGCAAGAATCGCTGTCCCTTTTAAGTTTGGAAATGCAGAATCTGACGGTATTGGAGATGTGGGAGTCGAAGTTTTCTATAATTTCAACATCGAAACATTGAAAACCCCTGCTTTTGCAGTTTCTGTTGGTGTAGATACTCCTACAGGTGAAGATAGTGCAGGTATTGACCCAACGGTGAAGTTAATTATGACTAAGACACTAGGGAAAGGTACAAATTTGGATAGATTGCATTTGAATGTCGGATATACCTTTAATGATGCGAAAAAAGATGATGAAAGAAGAAATGTTGTCAAAGCAGTTGCAGGTTATAGTCGTCGTTTGAGTCCTCAAACTATTTTAGTAACGGATTTTGTGTACGAACAAGAGAAAGAAGAAGATGAAGACACTTACATTTTAGAATTAGGTATCCGTCAACAAGCTACACCCTTAACTGTTTGGTCTGTTGGTGCTGGTGTGGGTTTAAGTAATGATTCTCCTGACTTCAGAGTCACCGCAGGAATTCAGCAGTCTTTATAAAGAGTAAACATAATTAATAGCTGTAGGGACAGTTTTATCATCTGTCTGTGTAGAAAGAAATTCACTCGTATATAAGTACTTCAACTTTCATAAATTACACAATTTCCGCAGCGAATTAAGTTTTACATAATAAAATAATTGCAAGGGCTTGAGGTTAATTTATTCAGTTTTTAAAAAGGGTAAATATTTTTGTTTTCTTACTTATTTAAATCTCACAAGGTAATGTAATTATAAAAGTACTACCTTTCCCAAATTCACTTTCTACTTCTAAAATACCGTGATGCAATCGCACAATTGCTTTTGCTATTGCTAAACCCAAACCCGAACCACCAGTATTACGGGAGCGATCGCTATTAACTCTGTAAAAACGGTCGAAAATTTTGGTAATCTCGTTTTGGGGAATACCTATACCAGTATCTGTAACCTGAATAATTGCATAGTTGTTAATTATTTTGAGGGTTAGTATTACTTTTCCCTTTCCTGGGGTGTATTGAATTGCATTAACTATAAGATTGGAGAATACTCGATATAATTGCTCGCGATCGCCTAAAAATTTTATCTCTTGATTACAATGAATTTCAGATTTTAAGGTTATATCAGCAGAAATTGACATTGCTGAAAATTCTTCTATTAAATCGTTGATAATATCATTTAAGGAACAAAATTCTCGTTGTGTAGAAATAGATTGTCTGTCGAAACGAGAAAGCATTAATAAATCTGAAACTAAGCTAGTAAGTCGTTGATTTTGACGTTTAATAGTTTTCAAGGTATCCCAGATTTCTGCTGTATCTAAATCTGATGCAAGAATTGCTGAATCTATTGTCGCTTGAGTTGCAGCTAAGGGAGTACGTAACTCGTGTGCTGCATCTGCTGTAAACTGTTGAATTTGCCTGTATGATTGATATATTGGTCGCATTGCTAATCCTGCTAACCACCAGCTTGCAAATGCGACCATCATCATCGCAATCGGTAATCCTACTACTAAACTTAATTTTACCGCATCCATATAGCTGTTAACATCAGCGATATTTCTTCCTACCTGTAAATATCCCCAATCCCTATTATTTCTTGTATGTAGAGATAAGGACATCTGATGATAAGATTTACCAGTTTTATCTATAATAGTTTGCCAAAGCTTTTTATTTAAATTTGACGATGCAATTTGAGGTTGAGAACCTGCGATCGCAACCAAATCTCCAGGTTTATTAAATAACCGCACATAATAATCTCCATCAATTGCATTTAAAATATGACGTTGGGCATTGGATTTTGTAAAAATACAACCATTATCAACGATACAAATATTTGGCAATAATTCTTTTACAGCTGGTTCTAATTTACCAGGTTGATTTAATTTTAATTCTAAATTGTCATGTAAAGTTTTAGAAACAAATTCTAATTCTCTATCCAAAGCTTCTGAATGAGCATGATAAACTGCTTGATATAAACCGAAACCGCACACAGTTAGAATCATTCCCATCACAATAGCGTACCATGATGCTAAACGAATTGGGTGCGACTCTTTTAGGAAGACATTTTAAACTTTGGCATAAAGGCTAAAATCTACGCTAGACAAGAAATACAGCTTTTAATAATCCCTCATATATTGTCACTCAAACCCCCGAACCGTATTATTTCTTTTACTGTTAATGTGTCATAGTTTGAAAGGGGAGCCTTAAATCCGGTTAAAACGTTCGTTTTTTAGCGATCGCTAAATCTAACTTTATTAAGTCGAAGATATAATTCTGCTTGTAGCAAAGCTTATATACCTTAGTCTAATTCTTGTTTCTGTCTTTGCAAAAGAGTCGCACCCAAACGAATTCTGGTATTTTGAAACAGTTTATTTTGATTCATTGAAAGAAAAATATTTGAAATTAATATTTAAAATTAACGTTTAAAATTGAAACGATAGCCCATACCATGTAGAGTCTCAATAGGATTTCCACAACCACTATCAGTCAGTTTACGTCTTAATAAACGTATTTGTGCAGCTACTACATTACTACTCGATTCAGCATTTACCTCCCAAAGCTGATTGCGAATCTGTTCAGTACTAAGAATTTGATTAGGATGATTTATAAAATATTCTAGTAGTTGAAATTCTTTATTCGTTAAAGATATCTCTTGTTTCTTATCCAAAGAATTTTGATTAAAAATTGTATTATTACCATAATCTAATGTTAAGCTTCCTACCGTAACTTTTTGCGCTTGAAAATGAGGTACTCGTCTTTGCAAAGCTCTTAATCTTGCAAGCAATTCTTCCATACCAAAAGGTTTTACTAAATAGTCATCTGCACCTGCATCTAAACCAGTAACTTTGTCCTCCATACTGTCTTTAGCAGTTAACATCAATACTGGTAAAGAATTATTATTTTCACGCAATCTCTTACACAAATCTAATCCTGAAATTCCTGGAACTAACCAATCAAAAATACCTAAAGTGTATTCTGTCCATTTATTTTCTAAATAATCCCACGCTTCATTCCCATCCATAACCCAATCAACTAAGTATTTTCGTTGAATTAAAACTCGCTTGATTGCTGCACCCAAATCTGGTTCGTCTTCTACCAATAGGATTCTCATAAAAATCTTAAAATTTTTACTCTAATTCTAAATATAGGACTCCTCCGCAGATTTTTGAAAAAACTCCTTACATCTGAAGAGTCGTAAAATCAAAAGTTGTGTTTTGAATAAACTTTAGCTTTGTCTGCTGTTCTTATTTGGATCAGAAAATCTCGAACTTTAAGAGCATTCGCAGAACTAATAACCTTAAATGGAAGTAAATCTATGGTTTTTTGTAATTTTCGAGAAAATTATCCTGATAAGTAAGTCGGTACAAATAAAGCCAATTATGTAACAAAATGTAAATATATCTGGAGCCTTTGCGATTACTAAGTTCCACTCCGTTTCACTCGTAATGACACACCTTGATTTTTTCACGCTGACCTACTTAGCGAGCCTTAGTTACTAAGTTTTTCTTGAATTGCTGCATATTTGAGCCATAAGTTTAGTAAATCAGACTTAGTAGATATTTGTATAGTTTTCTTTCTTGCTTCTTTAATGCTTTTTAACGCTGCTTTGTAGCTTTCTAAAGAAGTATCTAAGTCCCCTGAATGGATGTCATCCTCAATTTTCAAAGCTATTACCAGTAAATGCTTTCGGTAAAATGCAGTATCATCCAGATTTGTATAGATATGGGTCTGTTTCCCATTATTAATCGAAGGTGGTAAACGAATCCGTAGCTCTCCTCTATAGCATTGGATAGTTACACTACCGTTTTTTGATTTAAATAAATTCACTGAACTTCAAATTGCACTTCAAAAAAATAAAAAACTTAGCTGAAGAGCAAAAACAGTAAATTTGGGCATTCTTGTTCCCATCGAACCGTATCATAAAAATATAAAAAAGTAGTTAAAGCTGGACAGTGTAATATGGGCAATATTTGGGAACTAGATTATTACTCCCGTCCAATTCTAGATGACAATAAAAAGAAGATTTGGGAAGTTCTCCTGTGTGAGAGCGCCACAGATGTAAAGACTGATACTAGTACTTTGTTCCGCTATGCTAAGTATTGTCCTAGTTCGACAGTAAATTCGGTTTGGTTGAGTGATGCAATCAAAGAAGCTATAGACCAAGCAGGAGAAACACCAATCAAAATTCGTTTCTTCCGCCGTCAAATGAATAATATGATTGCTAAAGCTTGTGAAAATGTTGGTATTCCTTCCCTACCTAGTCGCCGAACTTTGATACTAAATCAATGGATACAGCAACGTATGGAAGAAGTGTATCCCAATGAATCAGGATATCAAGGCAGTAAAAATCCATCAGTACGCTTGGATGCACCTTTACCCCAACGTTTACCAGATGCTCTGGAATGGGAAAAGTGGGGTTTTGTTACTTTGAGCGCTAGTGACTTTGCGGATATGCCAGAGTGGGATATTGGTTTTGGCGAAGCTTTTCCCTTGAATCAGACACAAATTAATCCTGACACTCCTATCCCAGGAGTATTAATTTTTACATCTCGTGCCTTGCCGGTCGCTGGTTGGATGTCCGGTTTAGAGTTAGCCTGGTTAAAGTTTAATAGTAGTCCTCAAGGTTCAGGTTTAGTATTGGAAACTGGTGCTACAGAAAGTTGGATTTTAGCAAATCTTGGTAATGCCGATATGCGATCGCAGGCTAAAAACTTTGAAGAAGCTAAGCAAAAAGCAAATGGGGTTCATTTTCTTGGGGTACAGTCCGATCCTAATTCTGAATCTTTTGCAGGATTTTGGCTTTTGCAAGAAGTCAATTTACCCTAAGTTATTTGGGGGAGAAGTGGTAATAAGCAATTGGTAATGGGTAATTGGTAATAGCTGAAATATATAATGCATTCTGAAAATTTGTCATATCAAGATACACTAGCAGAACAATTGCTAGAACTAGCTGCAAAAGCAGGTGCAGAAGCAGTTGAGGTGTATCAGTCAAAGTCAGTTTCTCGTCCTGTTTTTTTTGAAGCAAATCGTCTGAAACAAATAGAAACTAGTCAGTCGGAGGGAACTGCACTGCGGTTATGGTTTGAAGGTCGTCCTGGTTTAACTGTAGCTTATGGGGCTGTAGAACCCCAACTAATGGTAGAGCGTGCTTTATCTTTAAGTAAACTTTCACAACCCGAAGTCATTGAGCTAGCTAGGGATTTTAAACCCCAATATCCTGACTTGGGAGAAAATGTAGCTGTAGAAACTTTAGTGGATTGGGGAAAAGAAGCAATCTCTCAGGTACGGGATGTCTATCCTGATGTGATTTGTACTGGAGATTGGGAATGTGATGTTGAGACTACAAGATTAGTGAACAACAGAGGTTTAGATTGTCACTACACTGATACTACTTTAAGTTGTTATCTTTCCGCCGAATGGATTCGAGGTGATGACTTTCTGAGCGTTTCCGATGGACAGACTCAACGGGATAATTTGCAATCAGAGAAGTTTGTACAGCAAATTTTACAACGTTTAGCATGGGCACAAACAAATACACCTCCACCCAAGGGAAAAATTCCTGTTTTGTTTACCTCCAAAGCTGCGGACATGCTTTGGGGTACCGTACAAGCCGCTTTAAATGGTAAAAGGGTTATAGAAAAAGCCTCTCCTTGGGCTGAACATCTTGATAAGCAGGTAATAGCCGATAATGTTACCGTTTATCAAGACCCCGTTGCAGGTCCTTATAGCTGCCCCTTTGATGATGAAGGTACACCTACTAAGAAACAAGTATTTATCCAAAATGGCATATTACAACAATTTTATTGCGATCGCACTACAGGTAATCTTTTAGGTCGCAATAGTACTGGGAATGGATTTCGTCCCGGTCTAGGTAGTTATCCTAGTCCCGGTTTATTTAATTTTCTCATTCAACCAGGAACTGGGGAATTATCAGATTTAATTAAAAATTTAGATAATGGTTTGATTGTAGACCAAATGTTAGGGGGAGGAGGGGGAATTTCCGGGGATTTCTCCATTAATGTCGATTTAGGTTATCACGTCCATAATGGTGAAGTAGTCGGTCGTGTTAAGGATACTATGGTTGCAGGTAATGTTTACAATGCCCTCAAACAACTAACTCACCTCGGAAGTGATGCTGATTGGAATGGTTCTTGCTATACTCCATCTGCAATTGTTGATGGACTATCGATTACAAGTAAGAACTAATCAGCAAAAATAGGGTAATAGGGTAAACGAACAATTACCTATTACCAATAATTTTTGACCCTAAATGTTATTCATAACTAAATATATCCGTCGTTTTTGGAAACCCTGCAGAAGTTTGGCGATCGCAGAAGCTTCAATTATTGGTCTTGTGGCTGCTTTGTCTGCTGTATTTCTAAAATTTGGCTCTGGATGGTTAGGAACTATCCGAGTTAACAGTTCTTATCTTTTACCACCGTGGTTAATTTTACCATTCTTGGGTTGTTCTCTTGGATATCTAGCTGGTTTCCTTGTAGAACGTCTTGCACCAGAAGCTGCTGGTGGTGGAGTTCCTCAAGTTAAAGCTGCTTTGGCTAATGTACCGGTTCGCTTATCTTGGCGGGTAGCAATTGTCAAATTAATAAGTTCTATATTAACTATAGGTTCAGGCATCAGTATGGGCAAACAAGCCCCTACAATTCATGTAGGTGCCTCTTTAGCAGCCGGAATGAGTCGCTTTTTTCCTACTTCTCCCGACCATCGTAGACAAATGATTGCTGCTGGTGCTGGTGCTGGAGTTGCAGCAGCTTTTAATGCACCAATTGCTGGAGTAATGTTTGTAGTAGAAGAGTTATTACAAGATTTGTCGGGGTTAACTCTAGGAACAGCTATAATCGCTTCTTTTATTGGTGGTGTGGTTTCTCGTCTCTTAGGTGGACGTACAATATACTTAAATTCAGTAATTGGCGAATATTCCAGCAGCTTCTCCATCCCAGAAATTCCTGTTTATCTACTACTCGGTGCTCTATCCGGGCTTTTTGCTGCCCTATTTAGTCATGGGTTAATCAAAAGTCAGAAGTTATATAGTAGACTGCGTATTTCTTTACCTGTACGGGTTGCCTTCGCTGGTTTGATTTCTGGATTAATTGTAGCTTTTCTGCCAACACAATTCCGTGACAATACTGGATTAAGAGAATTTTTGATTAGAGGTGACTCTGATATACTCACCAGCGCGATCGCATTTGTGGTGAAATTTGGTTTAACTCTCATAGCATTTGGTTCTGGTGCTCCAGCTGGTTTATTTGGTCCGAGCTTACTTTTAGGTTCTAGTCTGGGTTTTTTAGTTGGTAGTGGAGCTTCTGAATTTATCCCGGGTATTGTAGCTCGAAACTATGCCCTTGCAGGAATGGGAGCCTTTTTCGGCGGATTTTCTAAAGTTCCGATTACGGCTATTATCATTATCTTTGAGATAACTAGAGATTTTAATTTAGTATTACCATTGATGATTAGTGTGGTGACATCATATTTTGTTGCAGATAACCTCGCACCGGGTTCCTTAAACAATAAACTACTGAAAATTAATGGTATTGAACTCAAAGAACCCGCTTCCGTAGAAGAAATATTAGACAAGCTGACTGCAAAAGATGTGATGGTCTCCAGGGTGGAAACCCTGAATGCAGATATGAGTATCAAAGAAGCAATTGCAGCATTTAGTTACTCCCACCACCGTGGGTTTCCCGTAGTTGTAAAAGATAAACTTGTAGGAATTATTACTCAAACAGACCTACTCAAAGCCAAGGATAAGAGCTTAAGTCAAGATACCCCCATCAGGGAAATTATGACATCCCAACCCATCGTTGTTACCCCCGCTCATAATCTTAGCAATCTACTCTATATTCTCGACCGCTACGGAGTTAGTCGTCTGCCAGTATTAGAAGGAAATCAATTGGTTGGTATTATTACCCGTGGTGATATTATTGGTGCCCAAGCTAACTATCTCAATGGTAAAAATACCCCAGTCGGACCCCAACATCAACCATCTTACGTTGTTTATCAAACCAAAGCCCCCAGTAGAGGTAACGGTCGAATACTAGTCCCCATTATCAACCCGCAAACAGCCTTCACTTTACTGCAAATGGCAACGGCAATTGCCCGCGATCGCAATTATGAAATAGAATGTTTGCAGATAACTATAGCTTCCCGGAATGCTTCTCCTGCTGAAACAGAAGTTAACACTACAGATAGTCGCCGGATGCTCAGTTTAGTAGAAGCCTTTGCAGAAAAATGGCGTATTCCTTTACACACTCAAATACGTGTCGCTCACGACCCTGCACAGGCGATATTAGAAACTATTAATGAAAGACATATCGATTTAATACTAATGGGATGGAAAGGTAGAACTTCTTCCCCAAATCGAATTTTTGGTAACGTTGTAGATACCATAATTCGTCAAGCAACCTGTGAAATAGCCTTAGTTAGATTCAGTAAACAAATCAAGTTCAGTAAATTAAGCAAAGGTAAATTATCTCTACCCCCCTATGCATCTTCCCAATTAAAATTAAACCGTTGGTTAGTTCCAATGGCTGGTGGTCCTAATGCTAGGGCAGCGATTAAACTATTACCAGGATTGGTCACACTAGGTAAGAACCCGCAAATTCGCCTTACCCGGGTCTTCAAACCAAATGAAACTAAACCAGATATGAGTGTAATTGAAGAAGCAATTCGTCAACTCGTCAGACGACATAAAATATCAACCGAGGTAAAATCAGAACCCATTAAATCTAATTCTATTGCCACAGGTATAACCAACGTTATTAACAAAGAAAGATTCGACGTAGTTATCATTGGTGCATCCCGTGAAGGAATGTTAAAACAAGCAATTGGGGTAAATATTCCCGAAGCGATCGCCAAAGGGGTAAACTGCACCGTTATTTTAGTCAGGGGTGCAATAAGTAACTCTCAATCAGTTCATTAGATGATTTTTGTTACATACTTATCAAGTATCAATCTACAAAACGTGATTTTGACTATATAGCGGTTTTCAGTTGGATGGAATACAGTAACCACAATGTTGAAACCAACCA
>ERZ1740062.129-NODE-129-length-59139-cov-5.100772_pt1 | contig 59139 bp, 60 predicted proteins | sample MGYA00581741_ERZ1740062 | MGnify/ENA primary metagenome ERZ1740062 (study PRJEB43018, sample SAMN04849747) | marine metagenome | isolation source: floating plastic debris | place: Pacific Ocean | collected 2008-09-01 | study: EMG produced TPA metagenomics assembly...
TTACACTTGCCCCTTCATCCGAAATCAAAGAAAACGTTACCATTGACACCTATCATGACCATCGGATGGCCATGGCTTTTGGGCCGCTGGCCTTACACACTTCCCTAAATGTGAACGAAGCTGAGGTGGTTTCCAAATCTTATCCGGAATATTGGAATGATTTGAAGCAACTGGGATTTAAAATAAAAGAAGTTTAGTCCTGATTTTAGAGCTCTTTTACTTGACATCCCCTATCTCAGGATTGTATATTTGCTGACTTCAGAAAATGTAGAAACCTTTATGAAATTATCAAACTTCAATTTTGAATTACCTGACGAGCTTTTGGCCGAGTATCCTTCCGAAAATAGGGATGAGTCAAAACTTATGGTGATTCATCGCGATTCTGGAAAAATCGAACATAAAATGTTCAAGGACCTTATTGACTATTTCGATGAGAGCGACGTCATGGTTTTGAACAACACTAAGGTTTTTCCAGCACGTCTTTACGGAAATAAAGAAAAAACCGGTGCGCGTATTGAAGTGTTTCTGCTACGTGAGCTAAATCAAGAACAACGCCTATGGGATGTTTTGGTAGACCCGGCTCGTAAAATCCGGATTGGGAACAAACTGTATTTCGGTGAGGATGAAAGTTTGGTCGCTGAGGTAATTGACAATACGACTTCAAGAGGGCGTACGCTGCGCTTTCTTTACGATGGCTCATACACTGATTTTAGAAGAAAGTTGCGAGAATTAGGGCAAACCCCACTTCCCAAATATATCAAACGAATGGTGGAGCCTGAAGATGAGCAACGCTATCAAACCATTTACGCCAAGCATGAAGGGGCGGTTGCTGCCCCAACGGCGGGTCTTCACTTCTCCAGACACCTATTGAAGCGTTTGGAAATCAAGGGAATTGATTTCGCTGAAGTAACCTTGCATGTTGGCTTGGGTACCTTCAACCCTGTAGAGGTAGAAGATTTGTCCAAACACAAAATGGACAGTGAAGAATTGGTGATTGACGAGAAAGCTACTGAGATAGTGAACAACGCCAAGCAGAACAAAAGAAAAGTTTGTGCTGTGGGTACAACTGTAATGCGGGGACTGGAAAGTGCTGTATCTTCCGAGCACACGTTGAATACGTTTGAAGGATGGACGAATAAATTCGTTTTTCCACCGTATGAATTCAGTATTGCCAACTGCATGATAACAAATTTCCATTTGCCAAAATCAACTCTGTTGATGATGGTTTCGGCCTTTATGGGGCATGATTTAATGAAGAAAGCATACAAGCAAGCCATTTTGGAGCAATATCGTTTTTACTCCTACGGTGACGCGATGTTGATTATCTAATATCAAAGTATAGCATTTCAACCCGCTTGGTTTCCCAAACTTGGCGGGTTTTTTTGTGCGTATCTTTGCCGTCGAATGCAACAGAACAAAAAGGACATACGAGCATTAACCAAAGCCCAAATTCGAACGTTTTTTGAGGAACAGGGCGATAAAGCTTTTCGGGGGAACCAAGTCTACGAATGGTTGTGGCAAAAATCAGCACACACCTTCGATGAGATGACCAACATTTCACTGGAAACCCGAAAAAAGCTGGAAGACACTTTTGTCATCAATCATATCGAGGTAGACCAAATGCAACGGAGTTCTGATGGAACCATTAAAAATGCCGTGAAGTTGCATGACGGTTTGGTTGTGGAATCCGTATTAATTCCTACCGAAACACGAACCACGGCTTGTGTATCCAGTCAAGTAGGGTGTAGCCTAGATTGTAAGTTTTGTGCGACTGCACGCCTAAAACGCATGCGCAATCTCAATCCTGATGAAATTTATGATCAGGTGGTGGCCATAGACCAACAAAGTCGACTTTATTTTGACCGTCCGTTGAGCAATATCGTGTTCATGGGTATGGGAGAGCCTTTAATGAATTATAACAATGTCCTTAAGGCAATCGATAAAATCACATCAGAAGAAGGACTTGGGATGTCCCAGAAACGAATTACGGTTTCTACCTCGGGGGTTCCTAAAATGATTAAAAAGATGGCAGACGAAGAAGTCAAGTTCAATCTGGCCGTTTCCCTGCATTCTGCGATTGATGATGTGCGAACTTCTATCATGCCTTTTAATGCCACCTTTCCCTTAAAGGATTTACGCGAAGCCTTGGAATATTGGTATGTCAAAACCAAAAAACGGATTACGTATGAATATGTCGTTTGGGAAAACATCAATGATTCCCAAAAGGATATTGATGCTTTGGTTCGGTTCTGCAAGTTCGCGCCATCCAAGGTGAATCTTATCGAATACAATCCCATTGATGACGGCATGTTTCAACAAGCTTCTGATTCGGCATTGGAACGCTATCAAAAGACCTTAATGGAAAATGGCATCACGGTTACCGTTCGAAAGTCAAGGGGAAAGGACATTGATGCAGCCTGTGGGCAATTGGCCAATAAGGCGAACTGATTCGGCATTCTTCAATCATAAACTCCATTTTATAGGATTTAAGTGCCAAAACATCAATTCAACGGTATATTGCTATGCTTTTTCGCTAATTTTTATATTCTATACAAACCAAACATCCTGTAATAAATTTTATGGTTTTTCCCCAAATCATGGAACCCATTGCCGAAGAAATGGAACTTTTTGAAGAAAAGTTCCACGATTCCATGTCTTCCAAGGTTGCACTCTTCAACCGTATCACCTATTACATCATCAACCGGAAAGGAAAACAAATGCGACCCATGTTTGTTTTTTTGACCGCCAAATTGCTGAATAACGGCGAAGTAAACGATAGAACCTATTGTGGTGCTTCGATTATCGAGTTGATTCACACCGCGAGTTTGGTGCATGATGACGTGGTGGACGATAGCCACAAGCGGAGAGGTTTCTTCTCTGTCAATGCGTTGTGGAAGAATAAAATAGCAGTGCTGGTGGGGGATTTCCTTTTTTCAAGAGGGGTATTGGTTGCTTTGGAAAAGCACAATTACGATTTGCTGCATATTATTTCCAATGCCGTGAAGGATATGAGCGAAGGAGAGCTACTTCAAATTGAAAAAGCCCGATTGCTCGATATTACGGAAGATGTATACTACGATATCATCCGTCAAAAAACCGCAACACTTATTGCGGCCTGTTGTAGTATGGGAGCATGTTCTGTACGTCCAGATTCTAAAGATGTGGAAACCTTTCGAAAGTTTGGAGAGCTATGCGGAATGGCTTTTCAAATCAAGGATGACCTTTTTGACTATGGGGAAGAAAAAATCGGAAAGCCCACGGGAATAGACATCAAGGAACAAAAAATGACCTTGCCTTTGATTTATGCGCTGAGCCAAAGCGATAAAGCCCAACGTCGATGGCTCATCAATACCATCAAAAACCACAACAAGAACAAAAAAAGGGTTAAAGAAGTTATCACATATGTAAAAGGCAAAGGAGGTTTGGACTATGCAGTGACCAAAATGCTAGAGTTCAAAGATGAAGCCCTAGCCCTATTGGACCAATATCCGGATTCCGTTTATAAATCTTCCCTGACCTTGATGGTCAACTATGTAGTGGAGCGAAAAAAGTAAATCGCAAACTACTGAAAATCAATATTCTATTATTTTTCTTTGTATTTTTTCCAAAACTGGACAACGTTTGGCCTAAGAACTGCGTCTATACAATTGAAACGAACCGAGAACCCGTTTGAAAGTCATCAGGTTACAACATAACGACAAATATCGGATAAAAAAGGCCCTAAAAAACGATGCCCTGGCACAAAAGGCCCTTTATGAGAAGTATTCGCCCAAAATGCTGGGCGTCTGCAGACAATATATTAAGGACGTCCACTTTGCTGAAGATGTAATGGTCGAGGGTTTTGTAAAGGTTTTCAAGAAGCTGGATGGTTTTCGTTTTCAAGGGAGTTTTGAAGGATGGGTGCGAAGAATCATGGTGAACGAGTGTATCTCATATCTGCGAAAAAAACAGTTTGTTGTTTATGATGAAACCGTCCTCGAGCGAAGTCCAGTTCAAACACTGGAAGCGGATGAACCATGGGAGGTTGATTTTATACAGCAGCACATCGATGCATTGCCCGAAGGTTATAAGATGGTGTTTTTGCTACATGCCATAGAAGGGTATCGTCACGAAGAAATTGCAAAAATGTTGAAGATTTCAGAAGGCACCTCCAAATCACAACTATTCAAAGCAAGACGACAGTTGCAAGACAGTTTGGGATTGAAGGGGATTGATGCCTCGAAAAGGGGAAGAAGTTAAAAAAGAAGTATGGAAAAGTTTGACAAATTGATGCGGGAAAAACTGGAGGAGAGACAAATCAAGCCCTCCAACCAAGCTTGGGAAAGAATTTCCGAGCAATTGCCATCGGAAAAAAAGCAGCACAGGGCGTCTAAATATATTTTGATGTTGGCTGCCTGTTTTATCGGACTGATTGTGCTGACCTTCGCCTTTTGGAATTCAGGTGACCCAAATATCGAACCTATAAACGAAGTAGTGGACACTCCGGCCACCCAGATAGACGTGAAACCCGAATTGCAAGAGAAAATAGCGAAAGAATTACCCTTGGATAATGAAGCAATCCTTATCGAATCGGCTCCGAAGGTTGCTGATAAACGGGAAACGATTGAGGCATTACCCAAGGAAGAAATAGAAGACATAAATACCCTTGCTTTCGTCAAGGAAAATGGAGAACTACTGGAGCAACCTACTTTGGATGCCATAGAACTGAAGGCAAAAGAGGTTTTGGATGCGGTTGAAAAGCTGGAACGTTCCAGCGATGTAGCAGTTACTGATGCTGAAATAGATGAACTGCTTCGAGCCGCACAACGCGAGATTTTTGTCGAGAAAAATATTATTTCTGAAGAAGGAGTCGATGCCATGGCACTGTTGAACGAAGTAGAACAAGAAATCGATGGAACGTTCCGTGACCAAATATTCGATGCCTTAAAAGATGGCTATTTAAAACTACGTACCGCGGTAGCCGACCGCAACAATTAAATCATCAATCAAAAGGCCTCTGGTTTCACTCCCCGCTTTGCGGGGGGCAGGAACCTCAGGACCTGAAATCAATCAAAAAAATGAAGAACTACATTAAGATTTTAACACTTTTCATTGCCCTTATTGCCACAATCCCGAGTTACACTCAAGACGATTATGAAGAGAAAATTGAGGTGCTCAAGGCCCAAAAGGAAAAGATAACGGAACAAGAAAAAGAAGCCCTCAAACAGGAAGTAAAGGATATTAATAAACGACTCGAAAGAGGGGATATCTCCGAAGAAGAAGCCGACGTACTCAAGGAAACCGCAGCCAAAAAACGTGCGTTGAATATAGAGAATCGACTGGCTATCGTGCAAAATCAAATTGATTTGCTAGAACGAAATCGCGGTAAAATCCTAGTATTGATTGAAGCCGATACCACTTCCCAAGATGGAGTTCGACTAGGTATTGATATTAATGGGAGACCTGCCTTTAGTTTTAGTGAACGAAATTGGCGCAGAGATATCAAATATGACCGAAGGACCTATTCAGATTTGGTGATTGCTTTTGGTTTGAACAATGCCATAATTGAAGGACAATCCATAAATGACAGTCCTTATCGCGTGGGAGGGAGTCGTTTCTTTGAAATTGGATGGCAATGGCGCACACGGGTTTTTCAAAACAGTAATTGGTTGCGATTCAACTATGGTTTTTCCTTTCAATTCAATGGCTTAAAACCCGATAACAATCAATTTTTTGTGCAGGATGGTCAAGAGACCCGTTTGGAAACCTTTGACCTCGAATTGGAAAAGTCAAAACTTCGTATGGACAATTTGGTTTTTCCTGTTCACCTGGAATTTGGGCCTTCGCGCTATCGAGAATATGAAAACAACTTTCGGTATTCCTTGAGAAGACAACCCCGATTTGGTATTGGCGGATATGGTGGAATCAACTTGGGGACAAGACAAAAATTGAAGTATACCGAGGATGGAAACCGTATCAAGGATAAGCTCAAACGAGACTACAACACCAATAATCTCATTTATGGTTTAAGTGCTTTTGTTGGGGTGGAAGGTGTTCTATTGTACGCCAAATACGACCTAAACCCTATTTTCAAAGACGCCGAAGTAAAACAAAACAACATTTCGTTGGGCCTTCGATTCGATTTGTAAGGTTTAGCGAGGCAAGGCCCTTTGCATAGCTGGCGTAAAGGACTTCTCATCAAATACCTTAAGACAATGCGAGCATTCGATATAACGTGAGGTACTGATGGTAAACAAGGGAATCCAAAAGATATGGAAGTAATTGGGCCGTGATACCAAGGTCAAGGTGCCCTGTTGCCCACAATGGGGACAGGGTATCCCTTTTAAAGAGGTTTGAGAGGGTTTGCCAGGTCGAATACCAAGAAAAAGTATCATCGCTTTTGCTCTTTTATGGGTTATGAACGTTTTTGTTCTTCCCTAGCCTTGCGTTTCGCCTTGAAAAAAGCTTTATCTGCAACGTAGAGCGTTTTTTCCACTTCGCAAAAAACGATTTCCCCAGTTTTATTGGTTAAAGCATTGGTTCTTTTAAATTCGATTTCGTTGTGTTCAGCAACCTGTGTCTTGATGCTTACAATTTCTGCGTCAGTATAGGTGAAGGTGGTAAACAGATTTTCGTAAGACGGTCTATTGAAGGCTATTATAGCAGACTTATCCCAAACGACATAATCATCACCCAAAAGGCTTATGAGTTGGGTCATTGGAAACGGATCCACGGCGGAGAACATGCTTCCGCCAAAAATCGAATTCACATAATTTCGGTTCTTATAGCTAATGGGCAATTTAACGCGAATGCTTTTAAGGTCCTTTTCCACATGGGTAACCCGCGCCGTACTTCTGCGATACATGGGCGAAAGGTTGAAGCCGTATTTGAAAAAAAGATGTTTCCCACCGAATTTGGTGGCAATTTGACCTAGTTTTTGGTAAATAGACATGGTACGCTTTTACACGGTCTAAATTAGGTTTTTGTACAATGATAAATCAATTCCTGAGGGTCAAATCCGAAATATTTGATTTCGTCATCGGTAAAGGAATGAATAAAACAATCCTTTCTTACTTTAAAGCCTGCCGTTTTCAACCTTTTCTCATAGTCTTTCCCATACCATCGAACATGGTCGAATTGACCAAATGCTTTTTTTCTACCTTTTGGCGAGGTAATGGTAAAATCTTCGTACGTCTCTTCCCTCGAATAATCTACGGGCACTTGAAAAACACCAAATCCCCCAATTTTCATTACCCGATGTAATTCCTTCATCGCAAGATGGTCATCAGAAATATGTTCGAGTACATGATTGCAAAGTATAATATCAAATGTGTTTTCTTCAAAAGGGATTTGGGTAATATCTACTTTGACAATCTTATCCTTAGGGATGTAATGCAAATTCTCTGGGAACAAATCACAACATATGTAGGATTTAAAATCAAATGTTGAAAATCTTTCGAATAGGGATTGATCTGGAGCAAAGTGAAGCACTTTTAAGTCTGACAAGGTTTTTGGCAATTTCTGTTCTAGATATTTCCACAGCAGACGATGCCGCTGACGAGACCCACATCCTACACACTTTCCACCTTTTTTTACTATCCAGCCAGATGTCTTGAATTGTTTGAATTTTTGATCGCAAACACAACAGGAAACGGAATTTCCAGCATAGCACTTTTGACGTAGTTTGAATTTCGCCGTTATAATGTGTTTGTTCAAACCGCTACCTTTTGAATGACCTTTCATCACACCGCTTGTATTTGAGTTCTTTCACCTAGGCAAAAGATGTTATTACGGGTAAAGATTTTTAAGTTTGAGCTTGCGAAGGTTCGGGAATTGATGGATAGGGCGTTTCAATTGACCTATATAGAGGAGGGATAATTAGACCTTGGTTCGATGAGGTTTTGGACATTGCGGAACTATTTGTTTTTGGTTACCTTCCCCATATTTAAGACCGTCTTGATAACAAAAAACACCATAGACCAAGTATATGAAACCGCCCGAGTTGAGGAGGTTATCGGTGATTTTGTACAACTCAAAAAGTCAGGGTCCAATTTCAAGGGGTTGAGTCCTTTTACAGATGAGCGTACCCCTAGTTTTATGGTGTCCCCGGTCAAGCAGATTTGGAAGGATTTTAGTAGTGGCAAAGGTGGAAATGTCGTGGCTTTCATTATGGAGCACGAACACTTTTCATATCCCGAGGCAATCCGTTACTTGGCGAAAAAGTATAATATCGAGGTTGAAGAAACCGAGCAAACAGATGCCGAAAAGGAACAGGCTAGCGAGCGTGAGAGTATGTATCTGGTTTCGGAGTACGCCCAAAAATATTTTGAAAATACCCTCTGGAATACCGAACCTGGCAAGGCCATTGGGTTGACTTATTTTAAAGAGCGAGGTTTTACGGAAAGTACCATTAAAAAATTCGGACTGGGGTACAGCTTGGACCAGTGGGAGGCTTTTACCCAAGAAGCTTTGGGGAAGTCATATCAACTCGAATTTTTAGAGAAAACCGGGTTGACCATCGTCAAACCTCAAAATGACGGTACACAGAAAACCTTCGACCGCTTCAAAGGGCGGGTGATGTTTCCCATCCACTCCATGAGCGGAAGAGTTTTGGGTTTTGGCGGAAGAATTCTCACCAACGACAAAAAAGCAGCAAAATACCTGAATTCGCCTGAAAGCGATATCTACCATAAAAGCAAAGTGCTCTACGGGATTTATTATGCGAAACAAGCTATCGCTAAGGAGGATAATTGTTATTTGGTGGAAGGGTATACCGATGTGATTCAGTTGTTTCAACGCGGCATCGAAAATGTAGTTTCTAGTAGCGGAACGGCCTTGACTCCCGAGCAGATTCGGCTTATCCACCGGTTAACTAAGAATATCACGGTACTCTTCGATAGTGATGCAGCTGGGTTGCGTGCTTCCTTGCGAGGCGTTGACTTGATTTTGGAACAGGGAATGAACGTGAAGGTCTGTACTTTCCCAACTGGCGAAGATCCAGATAGTTTTGCCAAAAACAATTCTTATGAAGAGGTGGTCGCGTATTTGAAAGAAAATGCAAAAGATTTCATTCAGTTCAAAACGTCACTGTTAACGAAAGAAGCTGCAGGTGACCCTATCAAGCGAGCAGAAACCATCCGCGATATCGTAGGGAGCATTAGTAAGATTCCCGACCAAATCAAAAAGGAAGTATACATTCAAGAATGTGCTTCCATGATGCAGATTTCGGAAGATGTGCTGTACAACACTTTAGCCCAAATTGACAAAAAGACGCGGGTTGAGGCACAAAAACGGCAAAAACAGGAGCAAAAAGCCTTTGCAGTTGTAAAGCCCGACCCGGTTGCTGAAAAAGTTGATGTACAATACGAGCTAGAGCGAAAGATAATTGAGGTTTTACTTTTGTATGGTACTCAAAAACAGGAGTTTGAGGATTTAATACTCAAAGAAAATGAAGAGGGTGAATTGGTTTTGGAACCCGAAAAAACGGAATCAAAAGTCTACGAGAAAATATATCTTGATTTGCAGGAAGATGAAATCGAGTTGACGAATGAACGGTTCAGAAAATTGTACTATACCTTGATAGAGTCCTTGAATGAGACCCCTGAATTTAGTTTGAAAAGTTTTTTGGATTCACTGGACCAGTCATTGGTGAACGATGTTTCCAACATCTTAATGGAAGAGGAACGCTATGAGCTCCACGACTGGGAACGCAAAGACATCTATCCCAAAGGAAAAGAATATGGTGTGGCGCAATTAGTGGGTGAAACCATTCTAACGTTTCGGTGCAATCTTATCAAGGCCCGTATCAACGAGCTGCAAGAAAGGACCAAAGACCAAGTATCGGGTAACGAAGAGGTTCTGGAAGAAATCGTGAATTACCTTCAGCTAAACAAGCTTTTAAATGCCAAACTGAATCGGGTTTTAGCCTAAAAAAATAGCCCAACATCTATGATGTTGGGCTTCCCTTAAGGTTGGAGTATTTAGTAAAGCTCTAGTGCCTTTGCTTGTTGCAATAAATCTACAAGGTTGTCCACGTTCAATTTTTTCATCAAACGGGCTTTGTAAGTACTTACGGTTTTCTCATTGAGATTAAGTCCTTCAGCAACCTCTTTGTTTCTTTTGCCACTGGCCAATAATTTAAGTACCTCTACTTCTCTTGAAGAAAGCTTTCTAAAGAATCTTCTTGGTTTTTGAGTACCTTCATCAAAGGCTAGTCTTTGCGCTAGTTCGTTGGTTATGAACATGTTTCCTTCGGCAACTTTACGAACTGCAGATATAATGTAGTCCAAGTCAGCAGTTTTGGAAAGGTATCCAAAAGCACCTGCTCTAATGGTACTTAAGGCATAAACATCTTCAGATTGTCCGCTGTACATCAGCGTCTTTACATCGGGAAAATCTTGCTTCAGCGCACGTAGGGCGGCTATCCCATTCATTTCAGGAATATCCATCTCCAACATCACAACATCTGGCGTGACTTTCTCCAATACCTCAAACAGTTCGGCTGTAGTGGCAACGTCGGCGACGACTTCCATGTCAGCGCTGGTTTCTACGACATGCTTAATGCCAAGACGAACTATGGGGTGGTTGTCAGCAATTAATACTTTTATCATTTGGTTTGGATTAAATTAAACAGTTAAAACTGTTTAGTACTTATTTACTTACACGGCGTGCGGGCAAGTTAGCTATTTGCTGACGTAAAAATGTGATTTTTTTCTTAAAACCTTAAAATTTCTGGGGTTTTTTTCGTTTACCGCTGGGTTTTTTCAGACAAAAAGCTACTTTATGTCCTCAGGAATTTCGCATACTGGTATAGGAATCATCTTATGCATATTGGCAGAATTAAACTGTTTATAGATTCTAAACACTTCTTGCTCCCTACCGTTGAAGTCAGTGAGAGTCTTACCTTTCGCGTCCATAGCCATGGCCCATTCCAACTCCGGATAACTGGCTCCAATCTGGTCTTCATCCGTTCTGGAGTCCCCCCACAGTCCGTCGGTGGGCGCGGCGTCCATGATGTCTTGATTTACCCCAAGTGATGCACCTAAAGCATACACTTCGGTTTTTAACAAGTCCGCAATCGGACTTAGGTCTACACCACCATCTCCATATTTAGTATAGAAACCTACCCCAAAGTCTTCGACTTTATTACCTGTTCCGGCAACCAAGTATTTCTTGAGGGCGGCAAAATAATATAAGGTGGTCATTCGTAATCGGGCACGCGTGTTGGCCAGTGACATAAATCGCTCTTCTTCGTTATCCACGGGCGGAAGAGCTTCCACGAGGCTATCAAAAACTGGGGTTAGAATAACCGGTTGTCGTTTTACATTGGAAAAGTTGTCTTGCAACCAATCAATATGCCTGTCGGCACGGGTTACTTGATTCTTGCCTTGATGGATGGGCATTTCAAGGCAAAGCACATCCAAGCCTGTTTTGGCACACAGCGTAGAGGTCACGGCAGAATCAATTCCTCCTGAAACCCCAACCACAAAACCATTCATTTTTGCAGAGGTTGCATAATCCTTTAACCAATCTACGATGTACGTGATAACCTTTTCTGTTTGCATGATCTAATCTTTTTGTTCAAATACTATACCTTTGTCCACCGTAAATTTAAAGGGTGTTGTCTTAATAATGAAGCGGTTATCTAAATTCTTCCGAACACTAATATCCATCATTTTGATGCTATGCATTGGTTTCATGGTTGAAGGATGTAAAAAAGAGAATGAAATCGAGAAAAAAATCAATGCATTGGAGGTCAATCTCTCCGTTGCGCGATTTGACCGGGATTTCGCAACCACTCCTCCGGAAAAGCTTCCCGAGCTAAAAGCCAAGTACCCCTATTTGTTTCCTGCACAATACCCTGATAGTACTTGGATAAATAAACTACGGGATACTCTCCAGCAAGAAATTGCCGAAGAAGTGAACATGGCATTTGACTCTTTTGATGAAACTTCCTTGGCCTTGGAAGATTTTTACAAGCATGTAACCTATTACTTCCCTGGAGAAACGATTCCAAAAGTGATAACATTGACCTCTGATGTCAATTATGAAAATCGAGTGATTCTGGCGGATACCCTTTTACTTTTAGGGCTTGACAATTACCTCGGGGCGGATCATCGATTTTACCAGAGCGTTCCTCGGTATATCGCCAAAGGATTGGATAAAACTTATTTGGTGTCTGATGTGGCTGGGACCTTCTCAAGAAAAGTGGTTCGTATGCCACGTGGAAGAACCTTTTTGGCAAAAATGGTGTACTACGGCAAGCTTCTATATCTCAAGGATAAATTGGTTCCGAAGTTGACCGATTCCCAAAAAATAGGCTATACGCCAGAAGAATTGGATTGGGCGTTCGCCAACGAAGAACAGATTTGGCGGTATTTTATAGAGAACGAACTCTTATATAGTACCAATGCGGCATTAGATGCTAGATTTTTGGACCCAGCACCCTTTTCCAAGTTCCGATTGGCCTTAGACAATCAATCTCCCGGACGACTGGGTCGCTTTTTAGGATGGCAAATCCTGCGTGCTTTTGTCTCAAAAAATGAAACCTTAACGCTTCAGGAGGTACTTGATTTCCCTGCAGATGAAATCTTGAAGCAATCAAACTACAAACCCAAACGATAAAAATGGCTGTAAAACATACTTCAGAAATAAAACTAACAGTTGGACTAGATGAAAATCGAGTTCCAGAAGAACTATATTGGTCTGCACAGGATGGTGGTGTGGAAAACGAAGAAGTAAAGGCAATGATGCTCTCCGTATGGGATAGTCAAAATCAAGAATCCTTGAAAATTGACCTTTGGACCAAGGATATGCCTGTAGATGAAATGAAAGTCTTTTTTCATCAAACCTTGGTGACCATGTCTGATACGTTCATGCGCGCAACCCAAGACGAGAAGATGACGGCCACAATGAAGGATTTTTGTGACTATTTCGCCGAAAAGTTAGAGTTGCAAAAGTGATGCGATTGGTAGTTGTGTTTTCTTTGGGTATTTCTCCATTATAAACTTTTTTTTGTAGGATAGGATGAACAACCCCATTGCCAAGCTCGTTTTTGTGTACAATGCCAACTCCGGTAAGAAAAATGCGCTTTTGGATAGTTTGCATAAAGTTTTCAGTCCTGCTACCTATGATTGCAATTTGTGCGATATCACCTTCGGAGTAGTTCGAGAGAATTCAACCTGGAAAAGGTTTAGAAAGAATAGCCAATATCCCATGGAGTTTTTGCATCGGGATGAATTCCAAAAGACCTACGCTTCCAAATTTGGATACAAGTTTGAATTTCCTATTGTACTAGCAGAAGGTGAAAAAGGGTTAGAGGTTTTGATTTCAACCCAAGAACTCAATGGTCTGCAAACATCAGAGGCTTTGATTCGACTCATAGAGGAGCGCACAGCTTAACGTTGTGTGCCTTGAAATTCTTTATTGATACTATCGATATATTCCAATAAGGTGTCGCGACCCAAACGACTACTGGAAGAGGTAATGAAATGCGGAGGTGCTTCTTCCCAAACGCCTTCAATCAGTTTTTGTAGGTAAGCCTGCGCCTCGCGTTCCACCGCCGCAGGTTTTAACTTATCGGCCTTCGTGAAGATAATAGCAAAGGGAATTCCATTGGTACCCAACCATTCCATAAAATCCAAGTCTACTGGTTGCGGCTCATGACGAATATCCACTAATACGAAGGCGGAAACCAGTTGTTTTCGTTATTGAAAGTACTCCGTGATGAATTTCTGAAAGGTTTTTTTATCCTTTTTGGAAACCCGGGCATATCCATAGCCTGGCAAATCCACCAAAAACCAATTATTGTTGATTCTAAAATGATTGATGAGTTGGGTCTTCCCAGGTCTTCCCGATGTCTTGGCCAAACTCTTCCGTTCGGTCAACATGTTTATCAGGGAAGATTTTCCCACATTGGACCTTCCGATAAAAGCGTATTCCGGAATGGGGTCTTTGGGGCACTTGGCCACATCGGTGTTCGACATGACAAATTCGGCCGACTTGATATGCATCTGTTAAAAATTGCGCTTTTCCAACCAAGAATCCAAAATGGCGTTGAACTCATGAGGATGTTCCATCATGGGGGCATGGCCACATTTTTCAATCCAAAACAAATCGGAGTCTGGCAATAGTTGATGGAACTCTTCCGCAACTTCAGGAGGCGTTACGGTATCATTTTCTCCCCAAATAATACAAGTAGGGGTTTCCATCTTAGGTAAATCTTTGCTCATGTTGTGACGAATGGCACTTTTGGCAATGGCCAAGGTCTTTACCAATTTCATACGGTCGTTTACCGTGGCAAATACCTCGTCAACAATTTCCTTGGTGGCTACGGCAGGGTCGTAAAATACATCCTGCGCTTTCTTCTGGATAAACTCATAATCGCCCCTTCTCGGATACCCATCACCCATGGCTTTTTCATACAAACCTGAACTGCCTGTAATGACCAAAGCTTTCACCATTTCAGGAAAAAGCTTGGTGTGCAAAAGTCCAATATGCCCGCCGAGGGAGTTGCCCAAAAGAATGACATCCTTTAGGTTTTTAAACTCTATGAATTCCTCTAAAAACTTGGCGAAGTTCTTCACCGTGGTCTTCAGCATGGGCATGTCATAAATAGGAAGCTCCGGAATTAGCACTTGGTATCCCTTCGGTGGAAAATACTCTGAAACCCCTTGGAAATTGCTTAGGCCACCCATCAAGCCATGTAGAATAATCATGGGTTTACCTTCTCCAAATTCAATGTACCTGAATTTTCCTTCCGTAATGATTTGGTTTTCCATCTATCGTTAGTTGGCACGTAGAGGGGCAAATATAGGCAATTCATATCACACCCCTTAGCCATGACAATCACCAAACAGCAAAGGAAAAAGGACACTTTTGAATCAAAATCAGGGCTATTTGGAGTATCGGGTGGTTATTTATTAACAAATGTGGTATAAAGTGGAGAAATGTGGAAATAAAATATATATATTTGAGTTATAGTTTCTAACCAATTGATTTCGAGTGACCCATATCATCGGACAACACGATTGTAAAGCAGATGCCAAAGGGAGGGTGATATTGCCCATTTCCCTGAAGAATAAGCTGTTGCCTGTGATGAACGAGGGTTTTGTTATCAAACGGTCTGTATTTCAACAATGTCTTGAGCTTTATCCCAAGCATGAATTTGATGAGTTGATGAAGAAGGTGATGAAGAAGAGCAAGATCAATCGAAAGTATGATGCTTTTGTGCGAAACTTTGTGGCGGGCATGAAGGAAGTGTCGATAGATGGTGATACCGGTCGTCTGCAAATCCCCAAAAACTTGGTGGAATTTGCAGGAATTGGAAAGGAAGTCGTACTCAATGCGGTTTTTGATAAAATCGAGATTTGGGACAAAGCGAAATACGAAAAAGTACTGGCCGAGGGAGAGAAGGATTACGCTGATTTGGCAGAAGAGATTTTTGAAGATGACGACTAGCGGCTATCATAATCCGGTTCTGTTACAAGAGTCGGTGGATGGGCTGGACATAAAACAAGATGGGGTGTATGTGGATGTTACCTTCGGCGGCGGAGGCCACTCCCGTGAAATTTTGAAACGATTAGGTGCGAACGGTAAATTGATAGCCTTTGACCAGGATGCGGAAGCGTTGGATAATTCTATAGAAGACCCACGCTTTCAGCTCATCAACCAAAACTTTCAGTTTGTCACGCAATATTTAAAGTTCTATGGCATAACGGCAGTGGATGGCATTCTAGCTGACTTTGGCGTCTCCTCCCATCAATTCGATAGTGCCGAACGGGGTTTTTCCATACGGTTTAATGGGGATTTGGATATGCGAATGGACCAGGGACAATCCTTGACGGCCCATGAGGTGGTGAATTCATACGCTCAAGAACAATTGGCGGATGTGCTCTATCAATATGGAGAGTTGAGAAGTGCGAGGGCCATGGCGAGAGCGATTGAAAAGCAGCGGGAACAGTCTCCCATCCAAACCACGGATGACCTCAAGCAAGTGCTGAAGCCTTTTTTAGTCCGAAATCGGGAGAACAAAGTGCTGGCACAGGTGTATCAAGCTATCCGTATCGAAGTGAATCAAGAAATAGAGGTGCTAAAGCAGTTTTTATTGCAGGTGCCCCAATTGCTAAAGGCAAAAGGAAGGCTCAGTTTGATAAGTTACCATTCCTTGGAAGACCGATTGGTAAAACGGTTTATTCGGGATGGGAATTTTGAAGGGCAAGCGGAAAAGGATTTTTATGGAAACACCAATGCGCCTTTAAAGAAGGTGGGTGGTTTGCAAGTGCCAACAGCAGATGAAATTGCCCAAAACAACCGGGCTAGAAGTGCGAAACTAAGAGTTGCCGAACGGATTGTTTAAGCCTAAGATGTAAAAGAAAGAAAATGAAAAAAGGCATTTTGGACATATTGAAAGGAAAGTTTTTGGTGAGTGGTGACGCTCCCAAGAACTGGTTGTTTCTCTTGTTTGCTTCTTTTCTGGCTGCATTGATGATTTCCAGCAGTCATCAGGCTGATAAGCGAGTGCACGAAATCGCTGCGCTGAACGAAAAAGTACGAAAACTGCGAAGTGAATTCGTAGAAGGTCGTTCCAAAGTACAGCAATTGCGATTGGAGTCCTCCATAAAAAACACCCTAGTGGAGAGCGGGTTGAAACCATCAATCGATCCTCCCAAGAAAATCAAAGTAAAAGCAGAAGAAAAATAATGCCCATAACGGAAAAAAATATCATGAATCGATTGTACCTCGTTGCTGGGGTGCTTTTTCTGTTTTCGGCGGGGATTATGGTGAAGCTTTTCGATATCCAGATGGTAAAAGGTTCTGAATACAAAGCCTTGGCCCTCAACAAAACCGAGAAGATGTTTACCATCGAGCCTAATCGTGGGAATCTGTATTCCGCAGATGGGAGTTTGTTGGCCGCTTCTGTGCCAAAATATGAGATTCGATTTGATGCTAAAACAGTTTCTCCAGAGAACTTCGAAGCACATATGCCCGCCCTGGCCGATTCTTTGGGGATGTTGTTCCAGCGTCCTTCTTCACATTATCTGCGCCTATTCCGTAAAGCACGAGCCAATGGCAATAGGTACAAGCTCATTGCGCGAAATATAGATTATTTGGATTATGTCCGTATCAAAAGCTTTCCATTATTTGAATTAGGGCCGTATAAAGGTGGTTTTATTGAAACCCACAAAGTGGTTCGAGAGTATCCTTTAGGTAAAATGGCCGCTCGTAGCATTGGTTATGAACGTGTTGATGAAAAAGGATATTATACACGAGTGGGATTGGATGGTGCTTTTGGCGAACGTTATTTGCGCGGAAAGGAAGGCAAACGTCTGAAACAGAAAATTGCTAAAGGACAATGGAAGCCCGTGGGCTTGGATAATATTATTGAACCGGAAGACGGCAAAGACGTCATTTCCACGCTAGACATCAATATTCAGGATATTGCCCACCATGCTTTGCTGGGGCAATTGGAAAAATACAAAGCGGACCACGGCTGCGTGGTGGTAATGGAAACCCGAACGGGAGAAATCAAGGCTATCTCAAATTTGGGTCGCACCAAAGAAGGAAAGTATTATGAGAAACTCAACTACGCAGTAGGAGAGTCTCACGAGCCGGGTTCTACGTTTAAATTAATGTCGCTCATTGCCGCCTTGGAAGACAAAGTGGTGGATACTAGCACGGTTTTCGATACCGAACGCGGACGTTATCGCTTGTACGATCGTGTGGTAAACGATTCCAAGTGGGGCGGTTATGGTAAAATCCCATTGTCAAGAGCTTTTGCGGTATCCTCCAATACGGCCTTCGCCAAAATGATTCATGAGAATTACAAAACCCAGCCCGAAAAGTTAGTGAACCGTCTTATGAATATGGGCATTCACAAAAAAATAGGATTGCCAATCATAGGAGAAGGAGAACCGGTTTTGCGTTTTCCGGGAGATAAAGGGTGGTCAGGCGTTTCTTTGGCATGGATGTCCCATGGGTATGAAATCAGTATGACCCCTTTGCAGACACTCGCGTTTTACAACGCCATAGCCAACGACGGTGCCTATGTGCAGCCTAAATTGATTCGGGAGGTGCGAGAAGGTAATCGCGTATTGAAACGCTTTGGCACAAATATTACCAATCCTTCGATTTGCTCTAAAAGCACGGTGAAGAAGGCCCAGCAACTTTTAAAGGATGTTGTGCTTCAGGATTATGGTACGGGACATGGTTTATACTCGGAAAGTTTCAGCATGGCAGGAAAAACGGGAACCTGTCAAAAGAACTACGTTGGAAAAGACCCTGATAAATTGGCTTACATCTCATCTTTTGTGGGTTACTTTCCTGCAGATGAACCCAAATATTCCTGCATCGTGGTCATTCATGAGCCGGATAAAGGTGTGGGGTATTATGGAGCTGATGTTTCTGGACCCGTATTCAAATCCATGGCGCAGAAAATTTATACTTCTTCCCCAGTGATTGATGCGGTATCGCCTGAAAGAATGGAGAATGAAGCGTTGGAAGATTCATTTCAAAAATACTTTGCCACCATACAAAAACAACACCAAACCGTTCCGAACGTGAGAGGGATGAGTGGTATGGATGCCGTGGCACTATTGGAAAATATAGGATTGAAAGTAGAAGTAAAAGGCAATGGAAAGGTGACCAAGCAGTCAGTGGACCAAGGAACGGATATCAAAACGGTAAAAACCATAACCCTCGAGTTATCATGACTTTGTTGAAAGACATACTATATGGGGTTCGACTGCTTTCCGTCAGTGGTAATACCAGTATCATGATAAGCCATGTGCATTTTGATTCGCGTCAAGTGCGAATGGATGATGTTTTTGTGGCAATAGATGGCGTAACCGTTGACGGACATCATTTTATTGGAAAGGCAGTGGAAAGTGGTGCTTTGGCCGTAGTGTGCGAAACCCTTCCGGAAATCTTGGTGAACGGAGTTACCTATTTGCAGGTGCGAAATAGCCAAGCGGCTCTGGCAGTGATGGCCAGTAATTTTTATGGGACACCCTCCAAAAACCTAAAACTCGTTGGTGTTACGGGTACGAATGGAAAAACGACTATTACCACTTTGCTGTATCAGCTTTTCAAGAATGCAGGCTATAAAGTAGGATTGATTTCTACCATAAAAATCATGGTGGATGATGAGGTACGCCCTGCCACGCATACCACCCCAGACGCGATGACCATCAACCGAAACCTAGCCTTGATGAATGCCGCAGGGGTGGAATACTGTTTTATGGAGGTGAGTTCGCATGGCATTGACCAAAAAAGAACCGAGGGATTGACTTTTGCAGGTGCGATTTTCAGCAACCTAAGTCATGATCATTTAGACTACCATAAAACCTTTGCAAACTACAGGGACACTAAAAAGAAGTTGTTTGACGACCTTCCCAAAACCTCTTTTGCATTAACCAATCTCGACGATAAGAATGGTAAGGTTATGTTGCAAAACACCCGTGCAAAGAAAATCACCTATGGTTTAAAATCTTATGCAGACCATCGGGCTCAAATCCTGGAAAGACAATTCAACGGGCAATTGCTCAAGATTGATGACAACGAAATCTGGACCAAATTAATTGGGGATTTCAATGCTTATAATCTTTTAGCGATTTATGCCACAGCGAACATTCTGGGGTTAGATAAAATGGAAATCCTTCGGCTGATAAGCGAATTGGAAAACGTGGACGGAAGGTTCCAATATTATATCTCGAAAAAGAAAATTACAGCGATAGTTGATTATGCCCATACTCCGGACGCGCTAAAAAATGTGTTGGTAACCATCAATGCATTGAGGACTGGAAATGAAAACGTCATCACCGTAGTGGGGTGTGGTGGTGACCGTGATAAGTCTAAGCGTCCGGTTATGGGTCATATCGCATCACAGATGAGCGACCAAGCGATTTTCACATCCGATAATCCACGCACGGAACCTCCCATGACCATTATTAAGGAGATGGAAGAAGGGGTGGAAGCGCAAAATGTGAACAAGGTTTTATCTATTGAAGACCGTAGACAGGCTATTACTACGGCGTGTAAACTGGCCTCATCCAATGATATCATCCTCGTGGCGGGAAAAGGCCATGAAACGTACCAAGAAAAAGATGGGGTACGAATGGATTTTGACGATTACAGTGAAGTAAAAACCGCTTTAACAACGCTAAAGAAATAAGATTCGATGCTCTTTTACCTATTTGAATATTTAGAACAGCAATATCAGTTTCCTGGTGCGAGTTTGTTTGGATTTCTCACCTTTCGCTCTGCGATGGCGGTTCTGTTGTCCTTGTTAATTGCCATGGTATACGGTAAACGCATCATTCTTTTTCTACAAGCGAAGCAAATCGGAGAAAGCATTCGTGATTTAGGACTGGATGGGCAGCAACAAAAAGCAGGTACCCCTACTATGGGAGGGCTTATCATTATCATGTCAACTTTGTTGCCTGTATTGCTCTTCGCTGATATAAAGAATATTTATGTCATCCTACTTATCGTAACAACCCTCTGGATGGGGGTTATTGGTTTTATTGATGACTACATCAAAATCTTCAAAAAGGACAAAAAAGGGCTTAAGGGACGCTTCAAAGTGATGGGGCAGGTGGTGCTTGGACTTATCGTCGGGGCGGTGTTGTATTTCCATCCGCAAGTAACCTTAAAAGAAAAAGATACTACTCGAATCACTGAGGAACTTGTCGTGGAACAAGTGAATGGAGGCGAGATTAAAGCAGTACGTACCAACGTTCCTTTTTTCAAGAACAATGAGTTGGATTATGCCGAGTGGATTTCTTGGATGGGCGAAGGCTTGAAGGACTACGCTTGGCTGATTTTCATTCCTGTTGTGATTTTGATAGTGACTGCGGTCTCCAATGGTGCGAATTTGACCGATGGGATTGATGGCCTTGCTGCGGGCTCTTCTGCAATTATCGTACTCACCCTTGGTATTTTCGCCTGGGTTTCCGGGAACATACAGTTTTCGCGTTACTTGGACATTTTTTATCTCCCCCGTGTGGGAGAACTAGTTGTGTTCATTGCAGCTTTTGCGGGAGCTTTGGTTGGATTCCTATGGTACAATGCTTTTCCTGCCCAGGTTTTTATGGGAGATACCGGAAGTTTGACGATTGGAGGTGTTATCGCGGTAATAGCCATTATCGTAAGAAAAGAATTGTTGTTGCCCATATTGTGCGGCATCTTCTTCGCAGAATCCCTTTCCGTGATGATACAGGTAGGGTATTTCAAACATACGAAACGAAAATATGGTGAAGGGCGTCGGGTATTCCTGATGGCGCCCTTACATCATCATTATCAGAAGAAAAAGTACCATGAAAGTAAGATTGTGACGCGGTTTTGGATTATAGGAATTCTATTGGCCATTATCAGTATTGTCACCTTAAAAATCAGATAAGATGCCTTTTCTGGTGGTACTTGGCGGGGGCGAAAGTGGTGTAGGTACCGCGATTTTAGGAAAACAAAAAGGGTTTACGGTTTTCGTATCCGATGCAGGGCCGATAAAGCCAAAATATAAAGAAGTTCTTGAACATTTTGACATTGAATGGGAATCCGATGGACACACTGAGAGTCGTGTTTTACAAGCGGATGTCGTGATGAAGAGTCCCGGTATTCCGGATAAGGTGGCCCTGGTACAACGACTGATGACGACTGATATTCCAGTGATTTCAGAAATGGAATTTGCGGGTCAATTTTCAGACGCGAATACCATTGGGATTACTGGAAGCAACGGAAAAACCACGACCACTATGCTAACGTATCATCTGCTCAAAGAAGCGGGTTTGGACGTTGGCGTTGCGGGTAACATTGGCGATAGCTACGCCAAAATGGTGGCAGAGCAATCGTTTGAACACATGGTTTTGGAAATCAGCAGTTTTCAACTGGATGGTATCCTCAAGTTCAAACCGCACGTTGCGATAATTACGAATATCACTCCAGACCACTTGGACCGATATGAGTATCAATTTGAAAAATACATCGCGTCAAAGCTATCCATCGCCAAAAATCAGACTGAAGAAGATTATCTGATTTATGATGTAGATGATGAAGCCATCGCAGAAGGATTAAAAGCACACCCCGTTCAATCGAAAAAAATACCCTTTTCCATAAAGCAAAAGCTAATGGAAGGGGCTTGGCTTGAGAATGAAACGATAAAACTAAATGTTGAACACAAAACTTTGGAAATGAGTACAGATATTTTGGCCCTTGATGGGCAACACAACGTAAAAAATGCCATGGCAGCTAGTTTGGCCGCTCTTTTGGTCAACGTACGGAAGGAGACCATCCGTCAAAGTATCCAAACTTTCCAAGGAGTACCCCACCGCCTGGAAAAGGTGTTGAAAATCAACCATGTCGAATATATAAACGACTCCAAAGCAACCAATGTCAATGCCACCTATTACGCCCTTGAAGGCGTAAACAAACCCATCGTTTGGTTGGTAGGTGGCGTAGACAAAGGGAACGACTACACGGAGTTGATGCCCTTGGTACGCGAAAAGGTCAAGGCCATTATTTGTCTGGGCATGGACAACACCAAGTTGAAAGAAACCTTTGGTAACGTTATCGACCTTATGGTTGAAACTTATTCCATGGAAGAGGCTGTGAAGGTAGCGTACAAAATTGCAGAACGCGGCGATACTGTTTTGCTTTCTCCAGCCTGCGCGAGCTTCGATTTGTTCAAAAACTACGAAGACCGAGGGGACCAATTCAAGGCACAGATAAAAAAATTATAAGCCAATGTGGGCACTATTGAAAAACTTGCGTGGGGACAAAGCCATTTGGGCCGTGGTGGCCTTATTGGCCCTATTCTCGTTTTTGCCAGTGTATAGTGCCAGTACCAACTTGGTTTATGTCAATGATGATGGTACTACTATTGGTCATTTGATAAAGCATGCTGTTTTACTTTTCCTTGGTTTTGGAATTATCTATGCGATTCACCGAGTGCCAACCCATTATTTTAAAGGACTTTCCATCATTGCCTTACCGATTGTACTCATCTTGTTGGCTTATACTTTAACAGTTGAAACGAGAATCGGGGGTGTCACGGCGAACCGTTGGATTAAAATCCCATTTGTTGGGGTCAATTTTCAGACATCAACGCTGGCGTCAGTCGTTTTGATGATATGGATTGCCCGTTATCTCACCAAAATCAAAGAAACCAAAATACGCTTCCAAGATAGTATTCTGCCGCTGTGGCTTCCTACGGCCTTGGTGGTGCTGTTGATTCTACCGGAAAACTTTTCAACCGCTGCCATCATTTGTTTGTTGGTTTTGGTGCTTTGCTTTTTAGGTGGATACCCTCTGAAGTATCTGTTTGTCATGGTAACAACAGGATTGATATTATCCTCCATGTTCCTGTTTGTTTTATTCAAGGCGCCAGATGTGCTGCCGCAAAGAGCAGGCACCTGGAAGTCTAGAATTGAAACCTTTTGGGCTCCTGAAAAAGCAGATAAAGATGATGTGCACCAGTTGACCTTGGCCAAAATTGCCATAGCAGAAGGAGGCTTGATTGGAAAAGGCGCAGGAAAAAGTGTCGTGAAAAACATGCTTTCGCAGAGTACTTCGGATTTCATCTTCGCCATAATCATTGAAGAATATGGATTGTTAGGGGGTGGTGCATTGCTCTTTTTCTACCTCCTGTTACTATTCAGGATTGTGGTTGTGGCGAATTCTGCCAAGACGGTGTTCTCCAAACTATTGGTCATTGGGGTAGGATTACCCATAGTGTTTCAAGCTTTGATAAACATGGCTGTGGTGGTACAACTTTTCCCGGTAACGGGGCAACCGCTACCCTTAATTAGTATGGGCGGGACTTCCATTTGGATGACCTGTATGGCGATTGGTATTGTATTGAGTGCAAGTAATAAAAAGGAAAACCTCGAAGAGGAAACCTACGATATAGACGATAATAACCCTTTGGAAGTATTAAGTGGGCAACTATAGATTCATATTATCTGGTGGAGGCACGGGCGGACATATCTATCCGGCCATAGCCATTGCCGATGAATTGAAAAGGCGACATCCCTCTGCGGAGTTCTTGTTCGTTGGAGCAAAGGACCGCATGGAGATGGAAAAAGTCCCAGCTGCAGGGTATGACATAAAAGGATTGTGGATTAGCGGGCTTCAGCGGAAACTTAGTTTAAAAAACCTATTGTTTCCGCTTAAAGTCATTTCCAGTGTGTTGCGCTCCCGAGGGATTTTGCGCCAATTCAAACCGCATGTGGCTATTGGTACTGGCGGATTTGCCAGCGGCCCCTTATTGAGAGCCGCATCTGGGAAAAAGGTTCCTACCGTGTTACAAGAGCAAAATTCATTTGCGGGAATCACCAATAAGTGGTTGGCCTCCAAAGCACATCGTATTTGTGTGGCCTACGACAAAATGGACCGCTTTTTTCCGAAGGATAAAATAGTGAAAACAGGGAATCCGGTGCGTAAGGATTTGATTGAACTTAAGGTAGATACCGCCAACGCCTTAGCACATTTTGGATTGCAACCGGGTCAAACAACACTGCACGTATTGGGCGGAAGATTGGGTGCTCGCCGCATCAACCAGTTGATTAAAGTAGAAAAAGAATATTTGGAATCTTTGGGATTGCAGGTGATTTGGCAATGTGGAAAACTATACGAGTCTACCTATAAAAACTCAGGGTCTGAATCAAGAAAGGTGATGCCTTTCATCCAACGTATGGATTACGCTTACGGTGCTGCGGATTTTATCATTTCAAGAGCTGGGGCTAGTTCCGTTTCAGAGCTCTGTTTGATAGGAAAGCCGGTGTTGTTCATTCCTTCACCGAATGTAGCGGAGGACCATCAAACCAAGAATGCAGATGCCTTGGTTTCCAAAGCGGCTGCCTTGATGTTGAAGGAAACCGAATTGGACAATGAATTCCAAAACGCCTTTGGTGCTTTGATGTCATCCGAATCGCAACAAGAAACACTTGGGCAAAACATAAAGAAACTCGCCTTGCCAAAGGCAACAGAACATATTGTGGACGAAATCGAGCGCTTGTTGGTATGAAGAAAGTCGCGGCACATAACCTATTTTTCATCGGTATCGGTGGTATCGGTATGTCTGGCTTGGCCAAATACTACCGTCACCTAGGCTGTGAAGTCGCGGGATATGACCGTGTCGATTCTACTATAACCGATACATTAAAGGAATTGGGTTGTCATCTTATGTTCGATGAAGTGATAGAAATGTTGCCCGCCGCATTTCAGGATAAAGAGAACACCTTGGTCGTCTATACCCCTGCAGTGCCTAAAAGCAATGCTTGGTTCCAATTCTTTTCGAACAACAACTACCAAATGATGAAGCGTTCAGAATTGTTGGGTGCGGTAACACAAGATACTATTTGTTTGGCGGTCGCCGGGACCCATGGAAAGACCACCACTTCTTGTATTCTTGCTCATTTACTGCATGAATGTGAGGTGCCTTTCGTCGGCTTTCTGGGTGGGATTTCGGAAAACTTTGGCAGCAACTTCATCTTGACGGGGACGAAGTATTCCGTGGTCGAAGCCGATGAGTTTGACCGTTCCTTTTTACGACTTCATCCTAAAATGGCGTGCATCACTTCAATGGATGCAGACCATTTGGATATTTATGGTTCCAAAGAAGCACTTCAAAAAGCGTTTGGGGAATTCAAGGCACTTTTGGGTTTAGAAGGGAAGCTTTTCATCAAAGAAGGGTTGCCTATTTCTGGAACCACTTTCGGTTTGGATGCAAGCGCCGCTATCCGAATTGAAAACATACAAGTTGAAACTGGAACATATCGGTTTGATTGGGTCACACCAAATGGAACGTATGAAAATGTTCGTTTCAATCAACCGGGGAGACATAATTTACTCAACGCTTTAGCAGCCTTGTCCATGGCATTGGAGATAGGTTGTAAGCCTGAGCAATTGATTTCGGCCTTGGGTGGATATAAAGGTGTTGAACGTAGATTTTCTTATCAAATCAATGCACCTGAACGTATTTACATTGACGACTATGCCCATCATCCTACAGAAATTGATGCTGTGTATGGCGCTTTGACGGAGTTCTATCCACAAGAAAAAGTAACGGTGGTGTTTCAACCCCACCTGTTTTCACGCACACAAGACTTTGCAGATGACTTCGCGAGAAGCTTGGCGCAATTCGATACCATACTGTTAATGGACATTTATCCCGCCCGAGAAGAACCCATTGAAGGAGTGACTTCCCAATGGCTTTTGGGTAAAATCCAGAACCCTAAAAAGCACTTGGTTCAAAAGGAAGAAGTAGTGGACGCCTGCAAAGCAGCGAAGAATAAAATCGTGGTGACCTTGGGCGCTGGCGATATTGGAAAAGAAGTAGAAAAAATTAAAAACGAACTAGCCTATGCAAGTTAACTGGAATGTTTTGAAGCTTGGGGGTTTAGTGGTGTTGACGGCGGCAATGTTCGGGTTTTCCGAAATCCGAAACCAACGTCGGCAAATTGAGCAGTCTGAAATTAACTTTTTGGGCGACAATGACTTATACCTCACTGAAGCCTCAGTTAATAAATTGTTAATACAAAATTATGGGCCCATAAAAAATAGGCCCAAAGAAGAAGTAGTTTTGAATACCATAGAGCAGGTAATTCAATCCAACGATATGGTCAAAAACGCCCAAGTCTATCTCACCATAGATGGCCGGCTTGTTTCAAATATAGTTCAGCGAAAACCTATTGGAAGAATTGAATCCGCCTCCAAGTTTTACTTGGATGACGAAGGTAAACGCATGCCGCTTTCAAAGCATCACTCGGCAAGGGTGCCCATTATCACCGGTGCGGTAACGGGTAAGTCCTTGGAGGATGCTTATGTGATTTTGGAGTATATCAATAATGATGAGTTTCTCCGAAAAAACGTCATTGGCATTCATGTGGTAAATGAAGGAGATTACCAGTTGCGATTTCGACTGGAGAATTTTGTTGTCAATTTGGGTGGAGTGGACAATTTGAATGAAAAGTTCAAAAATTTTATGGCTTTTTACGCGAAAGCAGCCAGAGACAACTCTTTGGAAAATTACGCGGTAGTCAGTTTAGAGTTTAACAATCAGGTGGTGTGCACCAAAATTTAAAAGTATGGAACAAGGGAATTATTCTGTAGGATTAGACATTGGAACAACGAAAATCGTAGCCATCATTGGTAAGGAAAACGAGTATGGCAAAATTGAAGTGCTCGGTACCGGAAAATCAAAAAGCCTTGGGGTACACCGTGGGGTGGTCAACAACATTACCCAGACTATTTCGTCCATTCAACAAGCCGTGGAACAGGCGGAGTTGAATGCTGGATTGAAAATTGGTTCTGTAGTGGTCGGTATTGCCGGACAGCACATCCGCAGTTTGCAACACAGCGATTACATCACACGAAGCGATTCGGAAGAGGTGATTTGCGATGATGATTTGGACAAGCTTTGCAATCAAGTATATAAACTGGTGATGCTTCCCGGGGAAGAAATCATTCACGTGTTGCCGCAAGAATACAAAGTAGACGGGCAATCCGAAATCAAGGAACCCCGCGGGATGTACGGGGGTCGCTTGGAAGCCAACTTCCATGTGGTAGTGGGTCAGGTTTCCTCCATCAAAAATATTGGACGTTGCATCAAAAGTGCAGGGTTGGATTTGGGTAACATCACTTTAGAACCTCTTGCTTCCGCGGAAGCGGTGCTAAGCCAAGAAGAAAAAGAAGCGGGTGTTGCTTTGATTGATATAGGAGGTGGAACTACAGACTTGGCCATCTTTAAAGATGGGATTATTCGCCACACGGCTGTGATTCCTTTTGGCGGTAATGTGATTACCGAAGACATCAAAGAAGGCTGCTCGATCATCGAGAAGCAAGCAGAACTCTTGAAAATGAAGTTCGGTTCCGCTTGGCCTGGTGAAAACAAAGACAATGAAATTGTATCCATTCCTGGATTGCGTGGTCGCGAGCCGAAGGAAATCACACTGAAAAACCTATCCAAAATCATTCATGCCCGTGTGGTTGAAATCGTGGAGCAGGTTTATGTGGAAATCAAAAACTACGGTCATGAAGAGCAAAAGAAAAAACTTATTGCGGGCATTGTGCTCACAGGAGGTGGAAGCCAATTGAAGCACTTAAAGCAGTTGGTGGAATACATCACGGGCATGGACACCCGTATCGGCTATCCGAACGAGCACTTGGCTGGTGATTCAGATGATGAGATTGCAAGTCCCTTATATGCTACGGCGGTTGGTTTGTTGATGAACGCCATCCAAAACGATACAAAAGAAAATATGCCCCTAGAGGCAGAAACGGTGATGACCGAACAAGAAGAGGTATTGATGGGTCAAGAGACTACATCAAATGTGAACGCTGGAATGGTGCGCACCGAGCGCAAATCCATTTTTGATAAATGGTCCGAAAAGTTGAAAGACTTTTTAGATAACGCAGAATAAAAAACCCATACAACACAATAAAGAAATACAGGCAGCATGAGTAAAAACACGGAATTCGAGAATATCGATTTTGATTTACCCAAAAATAAGAGCAACGTTATCAAGGTCATAGGTGTCGGTGGCGGCGGAAGCAACGCCATCAACCACATGTTTATGGCCGGCATTAACGGTGTAGACTTTGTGATATGCAATACCGATGCCCAAGCCCTTCAGAACAGTTCAGTTCCCAATAAAATTCAATTGGGGGTTTCGTTAACAGAAGGATTAGGCGCTGGTGCAAACCCTGAAGTAGGGGAACAAGCCGCTTTGGAAAGTATGGAAGACATTAAAGGGATGTTGGAACATACCACTAAAATGGTCTTTATCACTGCCGGCATGGGTGGTGGAACGGGAACGGGTGCTGCTCCTGTTATCGCCAAATTGGCTCGTGAAATGGACATTCTTACGGTAGGTATCGTGACGATTCCTTTTCAGTTTGAAGGGGCCATGCGAAACAAGCAAGCCCAATTGGGTATTGAAAAGCTGCGTTCCAATGTGGATTCTTTGATTGTTATCAATAACAACAAACTACGTGAGGTATATGGCAACCTTGGCTTTAAAGCTGGTTTCTCCAAGGCAGATGAAGTCTTGGCCACAGCAGCTCGAGGTATTGCCGAAGTAATTACACACCACTACACACAAAACATTGACCTTCGTGACGCCAAAACGGTATTGTCCGATAGTGGTACGGCTATTATGGGTTCTGCAACGGCTTCTGGTTCGGCACGTGCAAGCGAGGCGATTTCAAAAGCTTTGGACTCTCCATTGTTGAATGACAACAAAATCAATGGGGCCAAAAATGTATTGCTGTTGATTGTTTCCGGAACACAGGAAATTACTATTGACGAGATTGGCGAAATCAATGACCATATTCAAATTGAAGCAGGTCACGGTGCCAACATCATTATGGGTGTGGGTGAAGATGACGATTTGGGAGATGCTATTGCGGTTACGGTTATCGCTACCGGATTCCATGTGGACCAACAAGACGAAATCGTAAATACCGAAACCAAAAAGGTGTTTTACACTTTAGAAGATGAGCAAACCGCGGAGCAAGAGCTTTCCACAGACGCGACTACCGTTCAGGAAATCAAAGTGCAACCCGTGGAGGAAGAACCTCAGGTGGTGCGTCATACTTTGGAAATGGAAGACCCTACTCCAGAGCCACCAGTGGCAGAAGTACAGGCACCTGAATCAGATTTGATTTCAACTTCAAAATATATTCGAAACTTCAATGTGTTTTATGAGGAAGTAGTTCCGGAACGTGTGGAGGAAGATTTCATCATCATTGAAGCCAAGAAAATCATTAACGATATTGAGGTGGTAGACCCAGAGGTGGTTTCTCCTATAGCGGAAGAAGACCAGTTTACGCTGACGTTTGACCTCCCTATCGTTGAAAACACCCCAAAGCAAGAAGAAAACACTTTGACCTTTGATTTGGAGGCGGATGTGATGGACATGGAAGTGAAAGACTATGTAGAAGTAAGTCCGGTGTTGGAATTCAACAAAGAAGGCGAAACCCGATACAATTTGGAAGAGTACATGGAGTTGGAAACCCAGTTGACGGGAGCCCAATCCAAGGCGGAAACCCATGAGCCCAAATTGGTAGAAAATGAATTGGTTTTCGAAAAGAAGACTTTGGAGGTAGAAGAAGCCACCAAAGAAGAAACGGTTGAAACCGCTCCAGAAGCGAAAATTGACCCCATGAACACTCCCATCAACGATATGTTGAAAGACCGTGCCGATGAACGTCGCCGCAAGTTGAAAAACTTCAACTATAAGTTTCAGAACAACCGGAATAGTATTGACGAAATCGAAAAGCAACCCGCGTACAAACGCCAGGGGGTTGATTTAAATGATACCCCAAAAGAGCAAAAGGTTTCGCGCACCACTTTAAGTGAAGATAGCAATGATGAAATGCAGTTGCGTTCCAATAATTCCTTCTTGCACGACAACGTAGATTAAAGCCAGTTTTGTTTTAAGTATACCAACCCGGAAGCCTAGTTCTTTCGGGTTATTTTTTTATCTTCGCAGCCCAAAACAAAGCAAAAATGGGTTTACAGGACCAAGTAATGACGGAAATGAAGCAAGCGATGAAAGCCAAGGATACCGTGGCTTTGGAAGCGTTGCGTGCTGTAAAGTCTGCCTTGTTGATGGCCAAGACTGAAAAAGGAGCTGCTACGGAACTTTCAGAAGCTGACGAAATCAAGTTGGTGCAAAAGTTGGTGAAGCAGCGAAAGGATAGTGCTACCATTTTCACCGAGCAGGGGAGAGCTGATTTGGCCGAGCCAGAATTGGCACAAGCCGCCATCATCGAAAAGTTTTTGCCTGAGCAATTGACGGAAGAAGAAATCGAAAAAGTGGTGGTACAAACCATTGACGCTTTGGGCGCCACGGGTATGCAAGATATGGGCAAGGTGATGGGCATGGTTTCCAAGGAATTGGCAGGCCAAGCCGATGGCAAAACTATATCGAGTATCGTGAAAGCGAAATTGAGTAGTTAAGTTTAATCATACGGTAGCGACCTGACGTATAGTGGAAGGTTGGTGAATTGAGAAAACTTGGACTTTTAGGCCGCGTACCTGCCCGTCCGGTCAGGCGGGGTTCAACTGGATAGAAAATGTGCGTGGTTTACGTTCTTTACAGTAAAGATTTTGATAGGTATTATGTGGGCATGACCACAAATCTCGTTAGAAGATTGCAAGAGCATAATACCGGAAGAAACAAGTCTACAAAAGCATATATGCCTTGGCATATTGTTTATGAGAAAACTTTTACCAAGTCAACGGAAGCAAGGGCTTGGGAAAAATATTTAAAAACAGCTTCAGGAAGGCGATGGAGAAAAGAAAATATAAGGCCGCGTAGTTCAACTGGATAGAATATCAGATTTCGGCTCTGAGGGTTGGGGGTTCGAATCCTCCCGCGGTCACGAATACATGGAAAAAGCAAGCAAAACAACAAGCTTGCTTTTTTGTTTTGTGTCTTTTTTCATTTTCAGCACGGAGTGCTGAGGATGCACGCAGTGAATCCTGCTTATTAATCTAAGAGCAAAACTATTTTTTGCGGCTTCGAAAAGTTCAAATCCGAATATTAAAATATTTGAATAGCACAGCAATCACCAATACCACTACAATCCAAAAAATAGTGCCCCAAAGTTGTGCTTCAGCCGCTTGTTTTTTCTTGGTTTCATAGCCATACTTTTCATAACGTTCAGCTTCTTCTTTGGCAAATTCCTTATTGTTAAAGGGGCCGCCGGAACTGGAATACGGAATAAAAAACAAGGTAAGCCACTCTTCTCGAGTTAAGGGTTCATCTTTTCGTTTGGCTTGAAAATCCTTGTATTGGGTGTATTCGATTTCCAGTTTTTGCAACTCGGCTTCAGATAACGCTCTCTTGGCCAATTCAGCTTTGGCTTGTTCTACTAAATTGGTATCCTTGGAATTTCGAATGGTATCCAACAACTCAACAGGGGTATAGCGGTATATTTTTTTATCTAACATTTCAAGTGTTGCCTATCTGAAAGGTATTTAAATACGGAAGGTAAAGTACAATTAAAGGTTTATAGACTTTTTCGCCATTCTGCCCATCTTTTTGAAAAGGAACGCCAAAACTCATAATAATGGATTTTTTCCAAGATAAAATCTCCAAGCGTATTTTCTGCTTCGCGCAAACTTTGAAATTCCTCTTGCACCCCATCTTTTTCAATAATCAATGTGGTTGGTGTTAGGATAACAATAGAACCAAAGGATTCACCTTCTCCCGGTCCTTTGGTAATCAGAATTTCATTATTGATGATTTCATATTGAAGGGTTGGTCGGATTGAAGCACTGGTTTCATAAATGTAAATAATGGTTTCGTCAATAAAATATTCCTTATAATCGAGAGCTGAATTGGTAGGTTTCTGTAGTTGCCAACTTCCATAAACGTCTACCTCGTCTACCTCGTCTTCCTGTCCGTATACACTCATTGAAACGCAGAGAAAGAGCACTGGCAGTAGCCAAGTTTTGTTAGAAAAGATGTGTGGCTGAAACCAATTCATAAATCGATATCAGTAAGATAGCGCTTTTTGCAAAGTACCCCCTAATTGTTGACAAACGAGAAAGCACTTTATCCTTTTCTGCATATCCTCTTAGTATTCTTAAGACAACAATCCAATTACCACATACGTGTGGTGAACCGAAACATGCAATTAATCTACATTTGAGTTTACAGCATATCCCCAAAAACCTTAAACGGATATGTTATGACGTGTACCAACCTACTTTTGCAAATTGAATCCTTTTTGGATTGCCCTAAAACCAAGCGTCTCGAGCTACAATTTGCCCATTTGGATGTTTTGGTGTTTAGTCAAGGCAATTTTTTGAAACCCATCACGTATACGAATTGTTCGGTATCGCTTTTTAAGACCCAACAACCCCATCGCCTACGCATGCGGGTGAAGCATAATTTGATGTTTTCGTTTTCCTTCGTGCTTACTGCGCCTGGCAATACGCGAAGGCTTCAAATGCCGAAACAGCTTAAAAATGGCTTCTTGAAATTTTATCCCAAACAGCTATTGTTTTACTTCACGCTAGCCGATGCGCTGGAACATGAGGTGCAATTGGTGTATTTGTATGGGAGGTAGTAATTAAGAAGGTTTTTTAGAGGAGGTGGGTTTTCTGTAATAAATGTTTGTACTAAAGTAAAACACCAGATTCAGCAGCTTGGATTAAAGAGCCCAAAGTAAATTCTTTATAAATCTTCTTCTTTCTGAAAATATCTGTAAAATCTGGTTCAGGTTTAAAATATTCACTTATCTCGAATCCTTTAGGAGTAACCTTAAATTTGTTACAGAATTTCAAGAGTATTTCATAGGCGTCATCTCCATATATTTTCAAATCGTCTTGAAGAGAAGTTTCTGGAGTTAATTCAAAGTCATATTCCCATTGCTCTTCGACAATGAATTCTTTAATCCTTTCAAAGATGACTTCCATATGGCTAGACTTTTTTACTGAATTTAAGCATCCCCAGCTAGTTCATAATTGTATCATACCGAGCCATTTTGATTACGGTATCAAGGTTGTGTCTTACTAATCTAAAATTAAGTTCCCCGTTATTTTTTGAAATGGAATCTCCATCTTTAATAAAATGAAATACTTCTTCCTTTTCAAAAGAGATGTCAAATCTAACTAGTCCCCTATCAATATCCTTCACATTAATAATTTTCCGAAGATGATTCGCTGAATCTATCTTTTTCTCCAATACTACTCCCTTGAATTGCATTCCAGTATAACGTTCCACACGTTTTTTCTCACGTACAAGTTCTCTTTTCTTGACATTATTAATCTGCGAGAATTCATAAACCAAATAGAGCATGAGCATCATGGAAACTAGTATAGAGAAGCCTACCAACATTTTCCCATAATAAATGTATTTGTCGTCCTTTCTCATATTGGTATTTAAAAAAACAAACTAATGCCTCCCATACTGCATCCCAGCCAAAATCTCGGTCTCCAAATGGTTTTCTTTAGAGTAAGGGCCTATCGCTAAATTGGGTTTACAAACGATATTTTATCATTGCAATGGGCATTTCATTCCCCAAATCATGAATTTTAAGCAGGTTTAGGTCAAAATCAAAGATTAGAACGCCGTAGGGTGAAGGGTCATAGCCTATATCATGATATGTCATGGCAATCGTTTCGGATTGTAAATCAATTTCTATTTGTAGTGGTTTTAGATTTATTCTATTTATTTCATCCAATTGGGTGTACACTTCCATCATTTTTTGTGAAGAGAACGTCCTCAATTCACCAGACATCAAGTTGAGTATAGCTGGACCGTACGCTTGGTCGACGTTTCCTGTAGGGATTATTGCCCTTCCCAATGGAAAGTTGAAAAACAACATGTTACCGTCCTCAAATTCGGCATCGGTTTCGCCAGGCCAAGATTGGAAAAAGAAATTTTCCGTGGTAGAGGACTTCTCTGAATTTACCAATGGTATACTTTGAGACATACTAGCATTATTTACGTCATAAGTTGAGTATTGCCAAAACGTTTGGTCCATACTTCGTCCAAAGAAAATAACTTGATTCTCATTAATTGCCAGCGGGGTTTGTGAATTAAAAAATGGAATACTTTCATTAAATTCCTTTGTATTCATGTCCAATACGCTCCAAAAACGATCATTGTCTATTCGATAGGACATCATAATTAAATCGGAGCTGCCAATTTTGTTCCCAAATATGCAATTTGAATATGGAACAGGCAGGGCTATTGTAGTAGATTCTTCCGAAGTGGTATCAAATAGGGTTACCTGTTGGGCGTTCCCATATACGGGATGATTTTCGGTATTAAAATAGGTGGCTATAATACCATTGATTGGAAATGTACATGGTGAACTTATAGTGAAATCATCAGGAACTTCAAAATAATCGCTATAGTTTTTGACTGATTTGGTAATCACATCATAATACCAAACTGGACCATTTGAAAAGTTCCAAGCGATAAATGTGGAACCATCAGTATTGAAATAATAATAACCAGACAAGTTCAGTGAAGCATTTAAATCCGTAGGATTTTCACCATTGACCAATTCTCCCTTTTCTACATTGAATTCCTTGGTAATCTCATTAGTTCTAGTAATGATAGAAAGGTCATAGGTTATATCTCTAGGTTCAGTTTCTTCCTCTTGCGATTCTTCATCCTCCTCCTCTTCCTCGTCAGTCTCTTCATTGGTTTCTTCTTCAACAACGGAATCGCTATCAGATTGGTTAGTCATTTCTTGAATGATACTATCTGAACTACAGGATACTAATACCAAAAAGGCAAGAAAATACAGTGTTCTTTTCATTTAGTTGGGTTTAAAAACAAAAAAAAGGGGTAGAAAAGTAGTTTCAAAATAGTTTCGGTGAAAAACCTGTTTTTACAGTGTTTTTCAAAACTAATGGTCAACTGCTGAATTGATTTTGTACATTAATCTTATAGCTCAATGCCCCCCATACTGTACCCCAGCCAAAATCTCCGTCTCCAAATGGTTTTCTTTGGGTGGAATGGGGCAGGAGTAAATTGGATTGTATGCGCAATACGGGTTGTACGCACGGTTGAAATCGATAACTAGGGTATCCCCCATTGGAATTTCAATATCCATAAATCGCCCACCATCATAGGTGCCATGCCCATTCGTTAAATCCGTAAACGGTAGAAAAAGTTGATTGGTGTCTTTCGCTACTTTTCCAAAAAATAACCGCTGGTACAAACTCAATTGAAATGATTCTCCATTGATTTCGAACGTGGCTACTCCATACAATTGATATTTGGGCAAACGGTCCGTAGTGGTTTTCATGAAAAACGGCAGGGCGTTCTCAACCCGATCGAGTTTGGCTTTTACACGAAAGGTTTCGTTGGGTTCAAAAAAGGGATGTGCTTCAAAGGTTTTTAGGTCTTTGGCTAACAAAGGACTCTTATTAGGGTTAGCATAAAGTTCGTTCAGCTCTTTTTGAAAGGTTAAAACAGAGTCTTTATGGGTTTGGCCATAGGCCACAATGGTCAAAAAGAGGAATGGGACCACAACGGAAAATCGCATGACATTTTGCTTTACGTATTGCATCAACATTTAAGATACGCAACTTCAGGCACTTCTTTGGTCAGCAATCTCTTTTTCTATGGGATTGATTTCATTGGCCCAGGCTATTGCGTCGTCCAACCGCGGAAAATTTCGCATTTTGCTGGACATAAACAAACTTTCCAAAATTGAGTTTTTGGTTTGGGCCACTACGGCATACCCTTTTAAGCTGTAGCTGTATTTGAAAAACTTGAGCCAATCACTAGGTACTACAGCATAGGCATGAACTCGATTGGAAATGTACACAACCTCGCTTCCGTTGTTTTTGTAATAAGCGCTAATTTCTTCAACGACCCGTTGCGCGTGATCTTTCCAGGTAAACACAACATCTTCTCGTATTTCGGAAATCACAAAGTTCTCGAACAGATAAAAATCTCCGAAAGGATACCTTAGCTTGCGCACCACATGATTGTAGTGTGAAGTTTCGATTAACTTTTTCATGAACTTGGTTGGCTTGACGAATGCAAACTTATTTTGCAACTCCGCCTCTCTATAACTTTACTAGCTCAGTTGTTAACATTTTCGGGTGAGTAGCAAATTATTGTCGTGGGCCTACGTTTTGTTTAACTTTTTGGGTTACTATGTGTAATCGTTTCATCTTTAAGTTGATGCCTTTTATCGAAGGTGGAAAATTATTTAAAGAATGAAGGGAGCTTGATTTTTACATTGGTGAGTTTACTTTTGGTAGAGTAATCGATAGTTTGGTGGTGATAAAGATGAGTGTTTTTGCTGAGCTTGCGCGGGCATAAAACGAAAGCCATGGTCATACAGAAGGAGACCATGGCTTTTGTATTTGTATTTAATCCTGTTCGGGCGATATGAACTTGTAAACCAAACCGGCAATTACGGCGCCTACGATTGGGGCAACCCAAAACAACCATAATTGACCTACAGCCCAATCTCCAGCAAAAATGGCTTGACTGGTACTTCTTGCAGGATTAACGGAAGTGTTGGTCACGGGAATGCTCACCAAATGTATCAAGGTCAACCCAAGGCCTATGGCAAGTCCGGCAAAACCTTTAGGTGCTTTGGAATGGGTTGTGCCCAAAATAATAATCAAAAACATGAAAGTAAGCACGATTTCAGTGAGTAAAGCGGCTGTCATGCCATAGCCACCTGGGGAGTGCTCCCCAAAACCATTGGCGGCAAAACCACCCAGCTCAAAACCAGGTTTTCCGCTAGCGATAAAGTACAAAATAGTGGCCCCTGCCAATGCGCCCAAAACCTGTGCAAAAATATACCCAGGAAGTTCTTTTGCGCTAAAACGACCACCCATCCAGAGCCCCACAGACACTGCGGGATTGAGATGGCATCCTGAAATGTGCCCAATAGCATAAGCCATGGTAAGCACTGTTAAACCAAAAGCAAGGGAAACGCCAACAAAGCCAATACCCAATTCAGGATAGCCTGCAGCTAGAACTGCACTTCCGCACCCCCCTAATACCAACCACATGGTTCCGATAAACTCGGCAACTAATTTTTTCATAATTAAAGTTTAGATGATTACAATAGTTATTACTCCCAATTGTAATGGCTGGAGGACGCTTTGGTTAGGCGTTTGAATGGATGGGTTTCCATTCAACTTCTAAAGTAATGGATTTCGATGACTTTTTACAAGAAAGAAATGCTAATCACGGCCAATCTGGTGCCAAAGCATACGAATAGAAGTATGTTCAAGAGGACATGAGGTTCCGCTATACCGGAATCCGTTCCTGAATCGCATCCATAATGATGGGTGCGTGGATTCGGGAGTTTTCAATAAACCATTTATGGGTTTCCATTCCGCCGCAAATCACACCCGCGAGGTACATGCCGCTTACATTGGTTTCCATAGTGTCTGGATTGTAGGCGGGCAGTTTTTTACCGTCTTCGGAAAGTTTTACGCCCAAACTTTCCAAGAATTTGAAGTTGGGTCGGTATCCGGTCAAGGCCAAAACGTAATCATTTTCCAGCTCAACGGTTTCGGATGGCGTTTCGACTATTATGCTGTCTTGTTTGATTTCGACCACATTGCTGTTGTAAAAGGCTTTGATGCTACCTTCTTCAATGCGGTTGATGATGTCCGGCCGCACCCAATATTTTACGCGTTGCCCTACTTCAGGTCCACGGATAATCAAGGTGACTTCGGCGCCTTTGCGCCAGCATTCCAAAGCGGCATCAATGGCGGAGTTACTCGCGCCAACCACTGCTAGTTTTTGGCTGGCATAAAAGTGTGGGTCCTTGTAATAATGGGATACCTTAGGCAAATCTTCTCCTTTGACCTTGATGGTATTCGGGATATCATAGAAACCCGTTGCTACGATAACGTTGCTTGCAGTGTAATGCCCTTTTGACGTTTCAATATCGAAAGTACCTGTGGCTGACTTTACCACCGAATGTACCTGTTCAAATAGCTTTATGTTCAGTTGGTTTGAAGTCACAATGCGGCGATAGTATTCTAATGCTTCGTTGCGTTTTGGTTTGGCCTCTTTACTGATAAAGGGTATCTCATCAATTTCAAGTTTTTCAGATGAGGAGAAAAACTGCATGTTAATGGGATAGTTGAACAAGGAATTGACAATAGGGCCTTTTTCCAAAATAGCATAGGTGAGTCCTCGCTTTTTGGCTTCAAGGCCACAGGCAATACCAATGGGTCCACCCCCAATTATCAAAACATCGAACGAACTCATGCAATCTGCGCTTTTAAATCTTTAATGGTTTCGATGGGTTGGTCGGAATTAAACACAAAACTTCCAGCCACCAAAACATCAGCTCCAGTATCAACTAGTTTTTTGGCATTATGAGCTTGTACCCCTCCGTCGATTTCGATGAGCGTTTGGGTACCTTTCTTTTCAATAATTTCTCTGAGTGCAGCTACCTTGGCATAGGTGTTCTCAATGAAGGATTGACCCCCAAAACCAGGGTTTACGCTCATCAAACAGACCAAATCAATATCCGCGATGGTGTCTTCCAACAAATGCACGGAAGTATGTGGATTTAACGCTACACCAGCTTTCATCCCAGCAGCTTTTATCGCTTGAAGGGTTCTATGCAAATGGGTGCAGGCTTCGTAATGCACGGTCAAATAGTTGGCGCCCAAATCTGCAAAGGTTTGGATATACCGGTCAGGGTTCACAATCATCAGGTGGACATCCAAGGTTTTGTTGGCTTTTTGAGCGATGGCTTTGACCACTGGCATTCCAAAGGAAATGTTTGGTACAAAAACGCCATCCATGATGTCCAAATGAAACCAATCCGCTTCACTTTGGTTGACCATGTCAACATCACGTCCTAAATTGGCGAAATCTGCTGCAAGTAAAGAAGGTGCCAGCAATCCTTTTCCCATATCATGCTTGTTTCAAGCAAAATTAGGGAATTGAAATGGTTTGCCAGCACCGACCCATGTAGCTAAGGAACAAATGCGTTGTTCGCTTCGTCTTTGGGATAGCTGAATTTGAAAAACTCAAGGCCTTGAATGCCATCGGTCATGATGTGCAGTCCTGAAAGTTTGCCATCGGTGTCGCGTTGGAATAGAATACTGCCCCAGGCGAAGGTGTCACTCCGAAAAACATCTTTGGTTACGGGAAAAAAGGTAACCTTGGTGCCTTCTGGACCTTTGGCCACAAGCTGCTTGTTTTCTGTTTTGAATTGATAAACACTATTGAGTTCTGGGGAGTAAAAGTTTCCGGAATATTCTTGGAGTGCGTTCCCATCCGGTTCATAGGGAGTGAAACGTTGGTAGTGCACTGGGTCACTATCCCCAAAGGTGGAATCGTAATAATTAACGCCGTTTTCATTTCGAAAGGTGAACTTGATGATGTCGTCACTATCCACCAACAATTGGAATCGGTTCTTTTCCTGTAAAGGAATCAAAGGACGCCCTCGTTCTTGATCAATTCTTCCATAAAAGAGGGTATCCCTTTCGAAGAAAATACGACGGGCAATTCCCCTTTCCTTGTTCCAATAGCTACCGGCCCAAGTCTGCTGTTGTTTCGCGGATATTTTGCCTTTCTTCTTGTTTTTGATGATGACTTCTTGGGTTTCAGGAAATACATCTTCAACATAATGATAGGCCATCATCATGGCAGGCATCCCATTATAGGCGTCGTTGTTGCCCAATACAAAAGAGGTAAGCTGTTGTTCTGGAAAACGGAAAACATTGGACCCATAGCTTCCTGCTAGGCCATATTGCCAATAGGCAGGCAGACCTCGTTCTTTATGAAAAAAGGACCGTCCTAAAGTCATTCTACCCCAAGAAGAATCATAAGTGCTTCCGTCATCCAGTTTTACTGAGGTATCCAGTTTCTTTATGAGGTCGGCTAACGGATGGTCCGAAGGTAGGGTCAGGATTTTGTACCAAGTCATTAAATCCGCTGCGCACGTCCAAAGATTATTAGGGCCTGCATTACCGAGATTTTGAACTTCTTTTTTATAGACTTCTTCATCAAGCTGATAGGAGCCGGCACCACCGAAAACCAGTTGGTTGTGGTCTTCCACGAATTTACTGTGCTGCATCCCCAACGCATCAAAAATGTTGGTTTTCGTATATTCAGAAAAGGATTGCCTGGAAGCTTTGGCAATTACTTCTGCTAACAAGGACAATTCCGTTTTGGATAAAATGTACGAGAACTTTGTCCCTGGGTCGAACCGTGTTGTGGTCTGTTGCTGAATCATTCTGAGCGCATCTTGGTGGGTAAAAACATCTTCATCAGTCTTACCCAGAATAGCTTTCATCATTTCGTAGTCATCCAGTCCACTACAGTGGTTGACCAAATGCCCGACTGTAAGGCGTTTTTCATACTTCGGCAGTTTTGGCACGAACTTTTGTACTGCGTCGGATAAGGCAAGCTTACCCTGGTTTTCAAGTAATAATACCGCCAGAATCGTGAATTGCTGGGATAGATGGTCTACATGAAACTGTGTGGTTGGGGTAATGCGTGTTTTGCTTTCTAGGTTGGCGATACCAAACCCTTTTAGGTATTGAACATTGGTTCCGTAAATCAGGCCACCAGCCATACCTGGTTTTTCCAATTGGTTCCATTGAGTGAAAACACTATCTAAGGCCTGCTCGTCTTCATTGGATAGTTGTGCGGATAGCAGACTGCTAAGAAGACAGCACGCTAGAAGAATTACTTTTTTCATGATATTTTTTATAAAGCTGTTTTGTTCAGTGCTTCGATTACTTTTTGGGCGACACTTGCTGCTGCGGTGGGGTCTTGCCCCGTAATCAATCGGTCGTCTACCACGAAGTAGTTGTCCCAACCTTCTTCGGAATAGCTATAATTGCCTCCGCGTTCCGTCAAGATTTGCTCAATGGAAAAAGGGAATTCTTGATAGTAGGCTGCGTCCATTCGCTCGAAGCGGTCTGGAAAGCCATTCACTTTTTTCCCTGCATAGAGGTATGTTCCGTCTTTTAATTTGAGATTGACCAATCCTGCTGCTCCATGGCAAATGGCGGAAACTACACCACCATTCTCCTCATAAATGGACATGGAGATGTTTTGAATGATTTGGTTTTCAGGTACGCCAAACATGGCTGCCCCTCCACCGCCATAATACACGGCGCGATAGGTTGCTGGGTCAATTTCGTTTGGATTTTTTGTGGTTTTGAGCAAGTTCATAAACTCAAAGTCATAGAGGTATTGTTTTTCAAGAGGGTCGGAAGTGTTCAGATAACCTATGGGAATAGCACCACCTTCGGGGCTTACAAAATCAATTTGATATCCTGCTTTTTGGAACTCATCATAAGCCAAAACAATCTCTGCAAAATGATTTGCGGCATTGATTTCGGAAGTACCGTAGGTGTGTTGGTTAGACACCACAAAAAGAATCTTCTCTTTCGGTTCTTCTGCTTGTGGGGCTGGAATTTCCGCCCCGTCGGGGCTTTCTTTTTTTTGGGAATTACAACTGATTAGGATTGCTATTAAGGCAATCCAAAAAACTAGCTTTGTTTGCATCGGAATCTTTTTCCGGCAAGTACGTAGATGGTTTGGTCAAAAAAGTAAAAAATTATATTCCCGAAGTACGGATTTATAAATCCTAACCCTCAAATTTAGGAAGAAGCGATGTATTAGCTCAGCCAACCTTTTTTAACAGCGAGTCGGGAGAACCATACCAAAGCAAAAGCCACTACAATCACCATAATCGGCATAATAACCGCTCCGGGGCCGTATACTTCGGTGGCCTTGGCAATAAAAAGGCTATGGAACATTTGCACTAGCACTCCAATTAGCGAAATCTGGAACAGCAGCACAGACCATTTTTTTCGAAATAGCAAAGCAACACAACCTAGAAATCCACCAAAAACGGCCAAAGCGAAAGCAATTTTGGTCCACATTGGAAATTGGGTGTACAACTGTTGTTCGTTTTCGGGGAGTAGCTTCAATTCCTCTGGCGATATAAATAGGTGTTGAAAAAATGAGCCAACGCCCATGAGATTCCAAAGTAATGCCACAACGGAAACTACCCAGAACCAAGCCGGAATTCTAACTAAATTATTGGTCATTCGTATTGTATTTTGGTTGTTGATAGTGCGGTAATATACTCTTTTTGAATAAAATACGTAAGATTAAGGTGTTCCAGGGTTTTTATTTGGAGTTCATGAAGTTCCCCAAGCCGTATGCGTTTTTAGCTAACTAACAGGTGTTGATTTTCAATGGAAAATTGAAGTTGGTGATAAAAAAATGGAAAACGGATAATTCATGTTTAAATTATTAGTATTTTTCCTGCGTAGTTTAATTACGTAATCTTCAGTCTCAAAAAGGAACTTCCTTACCTCCATGTTCCTTGTCAGTTTCAATCTCATTTTTATTTCCCGATTAACCTCTAGGGAATTTCAGCAATAGGCTTTAAAGGAGTGCTAAAATTTAATGCTCCATAAGCATAGGTTCATTTATTTAATTATTCGCTACCGAGCTTTTTTCAGCAGGGATGCAAAAGGACCGGTTTCCCAAATCGAGCCAATCTTGATATAGATGAAATAGGTTTTGGTAGTACTCTTAAATCTATTTTATCATGAAAAATGTAGTAAAAATGTCAATTGCACTAATGGGAATCATGTTAGTTGCAACTTCTTGCGAATCAGAATCCGTAGCGGAACAAGAAGCAAATTATCATGAAATCAGTAAAGAACATCTTTTCGAAAAAATTATGCCAACAGGTACGGTTACACCGAAAAAAATCAAAAAGCCAGGAGGAGGAACTGGTAAATAGTCTATTCGGTACGTTCCTGGTTTTGGTGTCAGGACTATTAATGTACCTTGACAAAGTAGTAGGTTTTTTTGATATCCAAGTCCCTTATACGTTTATATACTATGAGGACTTGGATGTTTTTCTTTGGACCGTTGGACAAACCTTGGTCGTATTGTTGTTAATTCTCGCATCTTTTTTTAGGCCGTATAGATGGTCATATTTGGCTCCATTAATAGTTTTTTCAATGCAGTTTGCTTATGTATGGCGGGACGAAGGTTGGATTCTTCATCAGGACTACTACACCTATACCATAGTATTTGTGATTACTCTTTTAGTTTCTATTCTATTCTTAAAATACGGGTTTAAACAGGTAGGTAATTTCATGAGAAATTCAGGAGATAAGAATGTAGAAGAACTGGTTAATTTCGTTGTTGAGGTTCATAATCACCACTTCGCGGAGATTTTAAAGAGCGCAGATGCCCTAGAATTATTGGATGAAACCAGTATTTCTAATGAAGAAAGGGAAATCTTGAAACAGTTGTATCGCAATGATAGAAAAAAGGCTATTCGAAACTTCGAGGTGCGAATTATAGAAACCATCTACAATATTGACAAGCCTAATAAGAGGGTAAAAGGGTTCTTGAATAATTTGGTTGTGGGAGTTCGAAACCTCTTTAAATGAAAAAACTCCGGTAATCAGCCGGAGTTTATTCATCAATCAAAAAACGAACAGTCATGATAAACTGTTATAGGATTACAAATTACAACATTCTTGCCAAAAAACAAATTTAAGGTATGTTTAACTGTAACTTGTTCAAAAATTCGGATGTATTATCCTAAATAAGTCTTAAGAATTTTGCTTCTAGAAGTATGTTTCAACCTTCTAATGGCCTTCTCCTTGATTTGACGTACGCGCTCACGTGTCAAGTCAAATGTTTCACCAATTTCTTCCAAAGTCATAGAGTGCTGTCCCGCCAAACCGAAGTATAGCCTAATAACATCGGCCTCTCTCGGTGTTAAGGTTTCCAAAGCACGCTCAATTTCGGTGCGCAAGGATTCATGTAAAAGTTCCTTGTCAGGATTAGGAGATTCACCACTACGCAATACATCGTAAAGGTTAGAATCTTCCCCATCAATCAAAGGGGCATCCATGGAAACGTGTCTTCCTGAATTTTTCAAGGATTGCTTTACGTCTTCCACTGTCATGTCCAATTCTTTGGCAATTTCTTCCGCAGAAGGTACCCTTTCGTGGGCTTGCTCCAAGAAAGCAAAGGTTTTGTTGATTTTATTGATGGAACCAATTTTGTTCAAAGGCAAACGAACAATACGAGATTGCTCAGCAAGCGCTTGAAGAATGGATTGGCGAATCCACCATACCGCATACGAAATGAATTTAAAACCACGGGTTTCATCAAAACGTTGAGCGGCTTTTATCAATCCAAGGTTTCCTTCATTAATCAAATCAGGAAGCGTTAATCCTTGGTTTTGGTATTGTTTCGCTACGGAAACTACGAATCTAAGGTTGGCTTTGGTCAGTTTTTCAAGAGCAATTTGGTCACCGGCTTTAATACGTTGTGCCAATTCCACTTCCTCATCAGCGGTAATCAAATCCACTTTTCCAATCTCCTGCAAATACTTGTCCAACGAAGCGGTTTCCCTATTGGTAACCTGTTTTGTAATCTTTAACTGTCTCATCTAAAAATTCCCTTCAAATTAAGTTCGTAAATCAAAGCTCATTTGTTTATACGTTCAAAAATGAAAAAGGTTACAATTTGGCAAACTTTATTTGGAAATTTTTTTGTAAAGAAAAACCCCGAGGGTTGCTCGGGGTTTCAAAATCTATGAGAAATAACTAGTCTCTTCTTGGTTTTCTATCGCGATTTCCGCCTCTGCGGTCACCACCTTTGTCTCTTCTAGGTGGACGTTCCACGTACCCTTCTGGTTTGGGCAAAAGTGCTTTTCGAGAAACTTTCTCTTTTCGCGTTCTTGGGTCCATTCCAAAGTACTTGACGTCGATGACATCACCAAGGTTAACCACATCAGTCACTTTATCGGTACGTTCCCAAGCCATTTCAGATACGTTGGTCAATACCTTGCTGTCAATTTTCAAAAGAAAAGTTTTTGCCTATAAAAACATGGTGCTGTGTTATTATCCAAAAGAATTTCAGTAGGGTTTCATTTCTGCGGTAATATAAATATCAAATTCTTTCGTATTGGAATAAATTAATCACAAACCGTATCCCAATAGTCAAACCAAGCGTCGAGTTGCATAATTTCAGATTCTGATAGACCGTTCCTTAGTTTATCATTCCATTCCTCCCAAGTATGTGTGCCCGATAATGCGTCATCAATATCACCCAACGTAAAAACAGCATGGTCTGGCTGGTATGAAGGATTCAAAGGGTCCATACCATAATCGATACCATTAGGATGTATTAAGTCCTTGACTAAATAAGTATAAATAGAATTGCCATTATTACAATCATGAATGGTATTTACTATTCTTTTGTGTTCTTCTGGATAAACGGTACGAATAAGTTCAACCTCTACTCCTCTACCCCAAGTCTCAATTACTCTAGCTTCAAGATCGGAAAGTTGTACATTTCCCTCGGCAAGCATTTTATTTCTATGCATAGCATGTCCAAACTCATGAATAACTGTTTTATATAAGGAAGCGTATAATTTATCATATTTCTCTCCATACAATGGAATGTCAGGATTTTCTAGCTTTCTATCAAATACTGATATTGCATGTGGGGGACGAATATAGAAGTAAGCTAATACGTCTTTTTTTGAGGCCCTTTTAAAAGCTCTAATAAATATCCTATCATTCCCAGGCTTATTGCTCATTGGTCTAGTAGCGCCATAATTATCTCCATAAAAGGCATGATAGGCTACCCTGTTTATTTGGGCGTAATAAGCTTGCTTAGTGCCATCTATTAACAAATCCCAATCCCCTTCTTTCTTGGGACCAAAATACCAAGCCCTGTTCACACTACTGCCCAATATGGTATACCATTCGTGGTTGGACCATCTTACATTATAATGAACTTTTTTCTTAAATTCTTTTTTTACTATGAACTCACCATATTGGTCGGTTTGTCCCCATGACCATTTTAGACCTCTTCGTACCATTACATGTACTCCTCTTACGGGTACCGCTTGTTCATGTGTAGGCTCTCCTTCACTATAATCAATTACTCGTACTCTACCTTGGGGTCTCCATTTAGCAGATTTGTTTTCTAAACCTATTAGTGGAGACTTTCCGTTAGCCACATTCTCAGCTATTATCTCCATGGCATCTACTAACTCTTCGGAAATGGTAGTGTCCTCATCAGGCATATAGAGTTCTTTAAGAATCTCATAGGCTACGAAGCTTGGAAATATATAATTATGGTCTACTACGGTATATTGAGCATTTGGAGTTTCAAGACTAACTGAAGAATCTCTATAGGTATCATGTTGAGCTGAGGTAGGTTCAAACTCATAGTGTAGTGGAAAATCAAATAAGTCAAGATTCGAATCGTACCGCTCAAGTTCTAAAAATTGATTTTGGTTTTTTGGTAAAAACCTGACATATAACTTATTAGTCTTAACTGGATTAGGAACGTTTGGAAATAGATTATTCCTTTGAATATGTTGCCATGCAGTTTTCATATGATCAATGGATTGTGGTATTTCCATTTCACGACCAAGAGTAATACTGCCTTCAAAATCAGCATAATCTGCCGGTTCACTTTCGTTAATTGTCCAACAGTCATGTCGATTTTCTTCATCAGATTTTGTTGCTATTGCTGTGACCACTCTTTCTGCAAGACTTTCATCAATATTTGAATTAGTGTATGATGTCTCTTCATTATCACATGATATAAAGATGACAAGCATAACTAGTAAAAGTATTTTATTGTTAAACATATTTAATTGATTAGAATTATTTAATAAAAGTGAACTCGATGATAATGAATCATAAAGCCCCTGTTTTTAGATATGGTAGCTACCGTTTACTGGTTTGTATGCCATTCGCAAAGGCTTTATATCGACTTCTTTCAATACAAATTAAGAGGACTTGGACTATAAAATTCAAGTACTAATTGATGTATGGATATTTTGAATTGATGAATCTGTATACTTCTTACAGATGTTTGGTTTAACCTGAAAGTATTATCTTACACATTATAGAATTTTACCATACCAACCTCGGATTAAGCACAAAGTGGTATAGAAATAAAAGTTGCATTTAACTATTTTATGCCTCTTATAAAATTAAATGAAAATGATACAATTTTTCTTGGAGAGATAAGAATACTGTTTTAGGAGATTTTACTAAAATAATTTAAGACAAACTGATTTAGTGAACCTATTACAGTATACGTACATCGGTTCCACCTCCAGGAACAATATAAAAAAACCCGTTCCAAAATGGAGCGGGTTTTTGTGGCTAACTTTATTAGAAGTTTTAATCCCTTCTTGGTTTTCTATCGCGATTTCCGCCTCTGCGGTCACCACCTTTATCTCTTCTAGGCGGACGTTCCACATACCCTTCTGGTTTGGGTAAAAGTGCTTTTCGAGAAACTTTCTCTTTTCGCGTTCTTGGGTCCATTCCAAAGTACTTGACGTCGATGACATCACCAAGGTTAACCACATCAGTCACTTTATCGGTACGTTCCCAAGCCAATTCGGAAACATGAAGCAATACTTCATTACCTTCTGCTTCGGTATATTCTACAACTGCACCGAAGTCAAGTATCTTAATGACTTTTACTTCATATACGCTTCCAACTTCGGGTTTGAACATGACGGCATCGATTTTTGCGATTACTGCATCGATACCCGCTTGGTCCGTACCCAAAATCTCTACAATACCTTCTTCGGTATCTGGGTCTTCATTGATGACAATAGTGGTGTTGGTTTCTTTTTGCAATTCTTGGATAACCTTACCACCAGAACCAATTACAGCACCAATGTATTCTCCTGGAATAATCTTGGTAACGATTTTTGGAGCGTAGGATTTCACCTCTGCTCTCGGAGCTTCAATGGTATCGGTTAAATGTTTTAAGATGTGCAGACGCCCGTCTTTAGCTTGCATCAATGCTTTTACCAAAATTTCATAAGACAATCCTTTTACCTTGATGTCCATTTGGCAAGCGGTGATACCATCCGCGGTACCCGTTACTTTAAAGTCCATATCACCAAGATGATCTTCGTCACCAAGAATATCGGATAGAACAGCGTACTTTCCGGTTTCGGCATCTGAAATCAATCCCATAGCAATCCCAGAAACGGGTTTCTTTAATTGAACACCAGCATCCATCATGGCCATAGTTCCTGAACAAACGGTTGCCATAGAAGAAGAACCATTGGACTCCAATACCTCTGATACCACACGAACCGTGTATGGGCAATCTTCAGGTACCATACCTTTTAAAGCGCGCTGTGCCAAGTTACCATGACCTACTTCTCTTCTGGAAGTACCACGTATCGGTCTTGCTTCACCGGTAGAAAAAGGTGGGAAGTTGTAGTGCAAGTAGAATCTTTCTTCGCCTTCATGAGATGGCATATCAATAATATTGGCATCTCTAGAAGTACCCAAGGTTACTGTCGCCAAGGCTTGGGTTTCCCCTCTTGTAAATATGGAAGAGCCATGTACAGAGGGTAAATAATCTACCTCGCACCAAATAGGTCTAATTTCGTTGGTCTTTCTACCATCTAGACGCAGTCCTTCATCTAAAGTAAGGTTGCGAACCGCTTCTTTCTCTGCTTTGTAGAAATATTTGGAAACCAGGTCACCAAAGTCTTCCAACTCTTCTTCAGAAAAGGTAGCCTTTACTTCTTCTTTTATCGCTTCAAAAGCAGCACTGCGTTCATGTTTTGCGGAGCCAGCTTTGGCAATCGCATATACTTTATCATAAGTAAGCTCATGTACTTTTTTCTCAAGTTCTTCATCAGCTCTTTCAGGATCATACTCCCGAACTTCTTTTTTGCCAAAGGCTTCAGCAAGTTTCAATTGTGCGGCACACTGTACTTTAATGGCTTCATGGGCAAACTTGATGGCCTCGACCATCTCATCTTCCGAGATTTCGTCCATTTCACCTTCAACCATCATTACAGAATCGGCTGATGCCCCAATGACCATATCGATATCAGAATCTTGTAGCTGTGCTCTGGTTGGATTGATAATCAATTCTCCATTCACACGACCTACGCGTACTTCTGAAATTGCACATTCAAATGGAAAATCAGAAAGTTGGATTGCGGCAGATGCAGCAAGCCCTGCCATAGCGTCAGGCATCACGTTTTCGTCATGCGACATTAATTGAATCATCACCTGGGTTTCAGCGTGATAATCTTTTGGGAATAGTGGTCTTAAAACCCTATCCACTAAACGCATGGTCAATACTTCACCGTCACTAGGTCTAGCCTCACGTTTGAAGAAACCACCAGGGTAGCGCCCAGCAGCAGCGAATTTTTCGCGATAATCTACCGTAAGGGGTAGAAAATCGACATCACTTTGTTTGTAATTGGAGACAACCGTACATAATAACATACACTTGCCAGATTGAACCACAACAGAACCATGAGCCTGTTTGGCCAATTTTCCGGTTTCGATAGAGATTTCTCTACCGTCACCAAGGTCAATGACCTCTTTAAAAGTTTTTGGAATCATAAAATAAGTCTTACCCGTATTTGAACGGGCCGTTAAACATTTGGTCTACCGTCTTCCGGACGGTCGGGTTGTGTTGTTGTGTTGACCAATGAAAAACTGAAATGCAGCTTTTTATGTTGGTTAGATGATATACATCTGAACCGGTGTGACCAAATTTGGCCAAAAATAAAGGGGAGGCAAGCCTCCCCAATGTTTTATTTACGAATACCCAATTCTTTGATTAGGGTACGATACTTCTGGATATCCTTTTTCTTCAAGTAATCGAGAAGGCTTCTTCTTTTCCCTACCAACTTCACCAAAGAACGCTCTGTGGCGAAATCTTTATGGTTTTTTTTCAAGTGTTGAGTAAGGTGATTGATTCTATATGTGAAAAGCGCTATTTGCCCCTCGGTAGAACCGGTGTTTGTTTCAGAACCGCCATGTTTTTTGAAAATGTCGGCTTTTGCTTCTTTAGATAAATACATTCCAATATTATTTAAATGATTTTTATGTATTTGATTGATTGTCAATCAGCGTGCAAAGATAATTCTTTTTTTGAGCTAAAAAATTTTTTCATCGATTTAAACCTTTTGTAAAAGTGACGGTCATAGAACCAAATCCTAAAATTTCAATCATCATGAAAAAGAGTCTCAAGCAAATGAACTTTACCAAAATGGCCCCATGGGTATTGGGCCTTTCTTTATTGGTTATAACGTCTTGTACCAATGAAGAGGATGCCGGTACCGAAATTGCCTCAGATGAGGTAATCTCAGTCGCGGAACTACAAGTGAGCGACGAATCTGAATTGATCACAGAAGAAATCTCCAGCATCGCGGAAGATGTATACGCTTCTGATGAAATTTCTACTACTGCAAAAGGAGATTATCGCTCAGATTATCTTCCAGAGTGCGTTGTTATCACCACCACGGTCACTGAATTTACAAGAGAGAAAATCATTGATTTCGGTGAAGGATGTGAACTTCCCAATGGAAATGTATTGAGTGGTATCATCAAATTGAACTATGCCAAGGATATGACCGTTGCCTCCAAATCCATTTCGTTGACTTTGGAAAACTTTACTTTCAACAGTGTAGCTGTGGAAGGTTCTGCAAGTGTATTGCGTTTGCGTTCCAACGAAAATGGAAATCCGCAAGGTACCGTTACCTCTGAATTCAGCGCTACATGGCCCAACGGTGATACGGCTTCCTTTACTGGAACTCGTACCCGAGAGTGGATTGAAGGGTATGGCAGTGGTTTTTGGGGAGACAATGTTTTCCTTATCACTGGCAAAAGAACCTATATTGGTAGATTGGGCAATGTCTTCGTAAAAGAAGTGACTACGCCATTGCGTAGAGAATTGTCCTGCCGATTCATCGTTAGCGGTGTTTTGGAAATCTCAAGAAACGACAACACCGCCACCTTAGATTTTGGTGATGGAAGTTGTGATGCTACGGGAATATTGACCCAGCCCGATGGCACAGAAACCGAAATCTTCCTTAGAAGATTTTTGAAATAGTTTGGTTTTTGGTTTACATGAAAAAGCCTGCAGAAATGCAGGCTTTTTTTAGTTTCGTACGGGTTGATTTGTTATTAAATCAATGTAGAGGTTGATTTTCTTTTTCATGTCCCTTCGATGCGAGATGAAATCCAAAAATCCATGTTCTTTTACAAATTCAGATGTTTGGAAGCCTTCTGGAAGGTCTTTTCCTGTAGTATCCTTTACTACACGAGGTCCTGCAAATCCAATAAGTGCCCCAGGTTCAGAAATGTTGATGTCTCCTAGCATGGCGTAAGAAGCCGTTGTTCCTCCCGTGGTTGGGTCAGTACACAACGAGATATAGGGAATTTTGGCTTCAGCCAATTGTGCCAATTTTGCAGAAGTCTTTGCCAACTGCATTAAGGACAAGGCTGCTTCCATCATTCGTGCACCTCCCGATTTTGAAATCATCAAAAAAGGTACTTTTCTTCTTTTCGCTACATCAATGGCGCGCGCGATTTTTTCACCTACTACGCTTCCCATGGAACCTCCAATAAAAGAGAAATCCATACAAGCGATGACCAAATCCTTCCCCATGGATTTTCCAATGGCAGTACGCACGGCATCTTTCAAGCCCGTTTTTTGTTGGGCCGCCTTTAAACGCTCAGAGTATTTTTTGGTATCGACAAAGCGAAGGGGGTCTTTTGAAGATAATTTATCATCTAATTCTTTGAACTTATTGTCGTCGAATAGAATTTCAAAATATTCCTTACTTCCAATGCGAACGTGATAATCGTCCTCTGGACTTACATAAAAGTTTTTGGCGAGTTCTTCGGACTCAACTATTTTTCCGGTGGGTGATTTGTACCATAAACCCTTCGGTGTGTCTTTCTTTTCTTCGGTGGCAGTTTGAATGCCCTTTTCCTTTCTTTTAAACCAAGATGACATATGGGGGTTCTTTTGGGTTATTAAAGGGTATTTACGTTGTTCAAATCTTCAAACGCTTTCTTCAAACGGTCCACGAAAGATTTTTCTCCTTCACGTAACCATACACGAGGGTCATAGAATTTTTTGTTGGGTTGATCTGCCCCATCAGGATTACCAATTTGAGCTTGCAAGTACCCTGATTTGCCTTGAACATAATCGCGAACTCCTGAAAGGAAAGCATATTGCAAATCGGTATCGATATTCATTTTGATAACGCCATACCCAATCGCTTCCCTAATTTCTTCAAGCGTAGAACCAGAGCCACCGTGGAATACGAAATCAATATGGTTGTGTTCTACACCATATTTATTGGCCACGAATTCTTGAGAATTTTTCAAGATTTTTGGGGTGAGCTTAACATTTCCTGGTTTGTAAACCCCGTGAACATTTCCAAAAGCTGCTGCTACAGTAAACTTTGGACTCACTTTGGATAGCTCTTCGTATGCGTAAGCTACTTCTTCGGGCTGGGTGTATAGTTTGGAATCATCTATATCGGTATTGTCCACACCATCTTCTTCACCACCAGTCACCCCTAGTTCAATTTCCAAGGTCATGCCCATTTTGGACATGCGCTCTAGATACCTCTTGCAGATTTCAATATTTTCTTCAATCGGCTCTTCCGAAAGGTCAATCATGTGTGAACTGAACAAAGACTTGCCAGTAGCTTTGAAATGGGCTTCGTTAGCATCCAGCATTCCGTCCATCCATGGCAATAGCTTTTTAGCACAGTGGTCGGTATGTAAAATAACGGTTGCACCATAGGCTTCCGCCAACTGGTGTACGTGATGTGCTCCAGAAACTGCTCCAATAACCGCACTGCGTTGGTTTTCATTGGAAAGGCCTTTACCGGCGTTGAATTGGGCACCACCATTCGAAAATTGAACGATAACGGGAGCATTCAAGGACGCAGCCGTTTCCATGACAGCATTCATGGAGTTGGTACCAATTACGTTTACCGCGGGTAAGGCGTAGCTGTTTGCTTTGGCATGATTGAATATAGCTTGTACTTCGTCTCCAGTAGCGACACCGGGCTTGATGGTATGGGACATGATTTAGTTAGTTACGGATTTAATTAAGCCACAAAAGTAATAAATAATTTACTCTAGAATGGATAATTGATACCGACGTTAAAGACGGCATTTCTGAAGTTGTAGTCACGAAACCAACGCTTTGAAGCTTCTTCGGCTGGGTTATAGGTCTTGAAGCCTAAATCCAAACGAAAAACGAAATAACTGAAGTCGTACCGGAGGCCCATTCCGGTGCCTAAGGCTAAATCTTGTAAGGACTCAAATCCAGAAAAAATTGCATCGGGATTGTCTTCATCATCAAAAACATTCCAAATGTTCCCTGCATCGGCAAACAAAGCTCCTTTCACATCTCCAGCAATAGGAAAGCGGTATTCAAAATTGAAGGCCATCTTTAGATTGGCCTCGTTGAAGTCATTCACGTTGCTGGTGCTTCCCGGACCAAGTTCGTAGGCATTCCAAGCTCTGTTATCGTTGGAGCCTCCTGCAAAGTAACTACGAACAAAGGGTATGTTCGTTGAATTGCCGTAAGGTATTGCCATGCCAACAAAACTTCGAAAAGCAAGAACCTTTGACCCGCCAACAGGCCAGTGTTTGATAAAATCAATCTCGGGTTTGATGTACTGCGAAAAAGGAACACTAAAAACCAACAGCTGGCCATCAGGATTTTCATTATACGGGACAATTCCTGACATAAGGGAAAGGATGTTCCCAGCACTTTCAAGTTTCAAACGCAATTGGTAAAAGTTGTTGTCACTTATATCTGTTTTGTTGGTTTTGGTAAAGGTGTAACTACTCGCAAAAATCAGGTTGTTCTCGGTTAACCTTTCTTGACGTTCTTCAATACTGCGTACCTGATTTAGTGTTTCTTCATCCGTATTGAATCCATCTGCCAAAACTGCATCAATAAACCCATTAGTACCGCTGGGAATCAACAAATCCAATTCCGTATCAGCATCTAAACTGGGAAACTCTGTTTCATCATAAAATGTCGCAAAATCAGGATTGTCCTCAAAACTATCGGCAATGGCATCCAAACGCGCATAAGTATTTCCGTATACATTGAAGAAGTTCTCGGTATTCACATTGCGTACGAACTCCACATTCAATAGTTCAATATTGTGCTTGACCAAAAGCGTAGGAGACCAGTTGTACGAAAGAATGGAATTGAAGGTTTGTTTGTCCAGACCAATGTTTCGTTGAAAGTTGGTACCCACCAAAAACCGACTTTGAGGCAACATATAGTACGGAATGATACTTTTCGTGTCCAGGGGAAACCAAATTCTGGGAAAAGTGATATTGATATCCCCACCAATTTCAGATGTAAAAGTCTCATCAGTTATTGGGGAATCACTCAACAAACCAATGGAGCCCCTAGCGGAAAGATTCAAGGTTTCCGCACCTCCAAAAACGTTTCGGGTAATTACTGAAGCACTCAAAGCAGTTCCCAAACGCTGAAAGTTGGAGTGGGTAACATCAAAATTCAAATTCAGCGAAAACTTGGGCCTTGGAGCGAGATAGATGTTCGTGGTTAAGGTATGCCCAGTGGTATCGGCCACGAAATCGATATTCGGATACTTAAACGTATTCAGGTTGGTAAACTGCCTATAGGTTCGGATTCGGTCCAAGTCCCGATACACACTGTCCTTTTCAAAAAACACCGCATCGGCAAGCGCCTTTGGGCGATATTTTAGTTCGTTGTAATAATATATAATGTAATTGTCGAACTCAATGGATTGAAGGGAGTGGTTGGTTCCGCTGATGTCGTAATCGCTGTAAATGTTTATTTTTTTGAAACGGTGTACATAATATTCATTGGTCAAGGTGTCTGTTTCGGTAGTAGTCACCGGTTTGTCAATGTTCAGTTGAACATTCAGGCCTTTGTCTTCAGAAGCGCGTACCGTATCCTGTTCAATGGTATAGTTAATCGAACTTTCCTGAAAATTATAGACGCCATTATTACGGAATAGCGAGGTAAGTCTTTCTCTTTCGGTATTGAAATCTTCCAAATCAAAAATCTCGCCTTGCTTTACAAAAGTTTCAGCACGGTATTTTTGGTACATCGAATCCAGTTGAGAAGAGGTGATGTCGGTAGCGACACTATCTATGGAATAGGGTTGGCCCAAATCGAGATTGTAGTTGAGTTCTGCGCGTTTTTTTCGCTTGCTGGGCACAATCACATATTGTCCTTTGCTGTTGAAGTACCCTTTGGTGTTATAATATGCCTTTAAGCGATCAATGGACTTTTGTGCCAATGTGGTATCGATAACGGCAGGAGGTTCTCCTATTCTTTTCAAGAAGTCGTTGGCGCCCTTAACAACGAAAGATTCCCGTAGTCGATTCACCTGTTTTTTGGAAAGCATCCGGTTAAGCCGTTCCTCACGTTTCTCCTTGCGATGCAACCAGTCAAGAAACAACGAATCAGAGTCTTCCTTGGCCATGTTGTAGAGGTTTAATCGCAACGGATAGCCAAGCACGTGACTGTTGGGCTTTTGTGCCAGAAGGCCTTTCAGGTCTTCTCCTGAGACTTTTTCGCCATCGGCATAAATGGTGTTTTTGGTAAGTAAAAGTTCGTCGTCGCCGACCTTTTTTAAGGTGTTGCAAGCGGTAACCAACAACATGAGCAACAATAACCTTATTTTTGCGCCCATGCGCCATTCACGCCAAAAAAGCCCCATAGCAGGTAAAATTAAGGATTTAGATGGTTACCAAAAATCAAATTAAGACGGTTAAAAGTCTACAGCAAAAAAAGTACCGAAATCAACTTGGGCTTTTTGTGGTGGAAGGCCGTAAGGTAACGGAAGAACTATTGCAATCCCATTTTGTTTTGGAATATCTTTTTGCAACAGATGCTAAAATGGGTGAATCCTTGCATCCCGATTATGTGGAAGTTGGACAAAACCAAATGAAACAAATGAGCGGGCTGACCTCCTCCAGTGGTGTGTTAGCCGTTTTTAAACTTCCAGAAAGGACAGCTTTGAACTTTTCGGATTGGATTCTTGCGCTAGATGCCGTTAGAGATCCTGGAAATCTGGGGACCATCATCCGCATTTGTGATTGGTTCAATATTCCGCAGATTGTTGCCTCGGAGGATACGGTGGATTGTTACAATCCCAAAGTATTGCAAGCAAGCATGGGTTCTATCGCCAGAGTAAATATCGTTTATAGGGATTTGAAAGGATTTTTGCAGGATTCCAAAACGCCGGTTTACGGCACATACATGGAAGGCGAGAATGTTTTCCAACATAACTTTCCAGACCAAGGTGTGATTGTGATGGGTAATGAGGCCAATGGTATTTCTGAAGGCATTGGAAACCTGTGCGGTACAAAGCTGAGCATTCCGCAATATGGAGAACATACCACCGAAAGTCTAAATGTTGCGGTTGCTACGGCGATTACTTTAGGTGCCTTACGCGGAAGTTAATTATTCAAATACAAGGTTGATGAAAATGCCTCTGGTACGCATACCGTTGATGTTTCCCGTCCATGGACTGTTCGGGTCGTCATCGGGCACCAACTCATCCGTCAATGCAAATACCCCGCGAATAGAGGGCGAGAATTTGAAGTATTCGGTGTAGAAATCACTCCCAAAACCCAATTCGTAGCCAGTCACGTTTTTCTTCATTCGAAATTCACCGCTGCTATTATCGTCTAGACTATCTTCTTTGGCCCCAAGATTCAAGGAAGCATAAACTCCCCCTATTACATACGGTTTCCAGTTTCGAAAACGTTTGGTACTTACCTTAAGTAATAAAGGAAATCGAATATAGGTCGAGCGCACTTCACGAATCGCGTCTTGCTCGCTAGTAAAGCCCGGGAAACCCAAAATTCTTTGGGAATACAGCAAACCGGGTTCGAATCGCGCATCTAAAAACTCATTTATGCGAAGCTCGCCGATAAGTCCCACATTAAACCCGAAGCTGGTATCAACTAAAATATCTTGGCCTAAATCATTTTCGTACTCAAATTGAAAATCATAACTGTTAAAACCTAGAAAATACCCCCAATTGAGGAGTCTTTTGTCTTCAGTTTGCAAGTTGAGTACCGGGTCATCGCCAAATTGCGCATGGGCCGAAAGGCTAGCCAGTAGGCATAGTAAAGCGATTTGGATGTTTTTCATTCAATTATTTTGTAGCGACGTAAATAGATGCTACCCCAAACGTTTGAGGCTTGTTCTCTATTCCTATAAACCCCGTTTTGCTTAAAATATTGTTGAATGCTTGTCCATATGGGAAAACTGATGCGGATTCGCTCAAATAGCGATAGGCGGAACGGTCTTTTGAGAAAATCTTCCCAATGGCAGGTAAAATATACTTCGTGTAGAAAAAATACCCTTGTTTAAATGGTGTTCGGGTAGGTACTGAGGTTTCCAAAATGACCAGGCTGCCCTCGGGCTTTAAAACGCGATGGATTTCTTTTAGCCCGATTTCCAAATTTTCGAAGTTCCTGACCCCAAAAGCTACTGTCACCGCGTCGAAGCTATTATCTTCAAAATCTAGACTTTCACTGTCACCAACAACCATGGAGATGGTTTCATCCAGTTTTTTATCGGCAACTTTATGTTTGCCAACCTCAAGCATTCCGGGTGAAATGTCTAGTCCTACAATTTTGGTCGCTCCTGTTTTTGTCATGGCAATCGCCAAATCCCCAGTTCCGGTGGCAATGTCTAGGATACTTTCCGGTTTTTTAGCTTTAAGCAGTTGAACAACCCTCTTGCGCCATTTAATGTCAATACCAAAAGAAATTACGCGGTTAAGTCCGTCATAATCCTTCGAAATGGTGTCGAACATTTGGGTGACTTGGGCCTTTTTGCCCAAATCTGAATCCTTATAGGGCTTCACCTTCTTTGACATCGCAGCGTTTTGGCGGCAAATATACGACTTAGCCCTAGGCTAGTACTATGAAATATTTATGTAATTTTGACCCATTGAAGCAGATTTTGATGATTTATGTGTGACTGCCACTGTTGTAACCACTTCTTTTTGACAAGTGATAACCACTTCAAAACCAATACATTCTTTAATTTCTTTTATTCCAATCGATGAAAATCATAATCGCTGGAGCAGGTGAGGTAGGCTTTCATTTGGCAAAGCTATTATCCTATGAGGCTCAAGAAATTACCTTGATAGATTCCGATAAGGAAAGTTTGGCCTATGCCGATAGCCATTTGGACATAAAAGTGCTACGCGGAGATGCCACCTCCATCGAGGCTCTTAAAGAAGCTAAGGTAGACTCAGCTGATTTGGTAATCGGCGTTACCTCTTCAGAAACCACCAACCTTACCTTGTGTATGTTGGCGAAGCAGTTGGGATGTAAAAGAACCATTGCGAGGATATCCAATACGGAGTTTCTCGATAACCGCGAGCTAATTAAGTTTGGTGAGTTGGGTATTGACGAATTGATTTCTCCGGAAGAGTTAGCCGCTAACGAGATTCAGCTTCTCCTCAACCAATCCGCTTTTAATGACACCTATGAGTTTGAGGATGGTTTATTGACGATGATAGGGGTTTTCTTGCCCAAATCAGCCCCTTTTGTTGGGAAGATGGTCAAGGAGGCCGCGAAGATTTTCCCTGAATTGCATTTTATGCCCATTGCCCTGCAACGCATGGGGACCCAGTTTACCGTGATTCCTCGTGGCGATACCGTTTTTAAGGAGGGCGAACAAGTCTATTTTATCACTGCGGATGAGGGAGTTGATGAGTTGTACAAACTGACGGGTATGCAGAAGCGCGAAATTAAAAATGTGATGATTCATGGTGGGAGTAAGGTCGGTTTTAAAACCGCCCGCGACCTTTGCACCAAAA
>ERZ1740062.130-NODE-130-length-59130-cov-6.999695_pt1 | contig 59130 bp, 58 predicted proteins | sample MGYA00581741_ERZ1740062 | MGnify/ENA primary metagenome ERZ1740062 (study PRJEB43018, sample SAMN04849747) | marine metagenome | isolation source: floating plastic debris | place: Pacific Ocean | collected 2008-09-01 | study: EMG produced TPA metagenomics assembly...
TGGCGCGGTTGACGGGGCTCGAACCCGCGACCTCCGGCGTGACAGGCCGGCACTCTAACCAACTGAGCTACAACCGCGCACTCCGCAGGATTGCTCCCGCGAAGAGCCGCGTTCTAGGCGAGCCCGGGTGGAGCGTCAAGCAGAATTCAGGTGGAATTTTCTGAATTCTCTTCGTGCGAAGCACTCTCATACAGCCCGCATGTCAGCTTGCTCTTTCCGTAAACGGGGCGGATCTTCGTGCCGCATCGAGCGCACGGATCGTACCACCTGGCAGAGGTCCCTGCCCCGCCGCTTCGATCACCTGCCGCAGATGATCCAGTTCGCCAAGGCCAACCACAATTGTCGACAGCAGGTCGCAAGCCAGACCAAACCGCAGCGACGCTTGTGCGGGAGTCCCGTGTCTCTCACCGATGGCTGTAAGCGCGGCCTGGGATCGTGCTTCCTCGGCAGCGTCATCGGCGTTTCCGGTGATCGGGATTTCGCGTCCGTGCCGTTTGTTAGACGCCAGATGGCCCGCGGCAATGACCCGGATCCCCATGGTACCCATGTCTTGCGCAACACAATCGTGGAGGAGCCCGTTGAAATCGTGGGTGTTCCACGACCCGATAGCAGATCGGTCAGCGGTCGGATTGAGCATGTTGTAGTAGACCTGGGCGACATCAAAACGGCTCGCGCGGACAACCAGTTTCAAATCGGCCGGGTCGCCGAGCGCTGTTATCCCAAGATGGCGGCACAAGCCTTGCTCACGCAAGGTTTCCATAAGATCAGCGAAATGAAGCGCCGCGTTCGCATCCAATTCATGCTCCGCGCCAATTTGGTTGTGGAGAAAGACGAGGTCGACACTCTCTCGTCCAAGTCGATCGAGCGAGGCTTCGACCGAACTCAACATCTGACCCTTGTGATCCGGCGCCGAGAGATCCACGCGAAACTTTGTCGAGATGCCTGAGAGTGCAGTTCCAGGCCGCTCGGCCAGCCATCCTCCAATCACAGTCTCGGACACACCGTTGCCATAGCCTGCTGCCGTATCAATCCAATCGATCCCCGCAGCAATAGCCATGTCCAGCGCCGCATATGCGGTGTCGCGGTTCTGATGGATCAGAACGCCACCGACCCATCCTCCTCCGAAGGTGACGCGCGGAACCTGCAAATCCGTCCGCCCGAACCGTTTGTGCTCCACCGGATCCTCCCTCTTTTGCGTTTTTGTCAGAGAACCGTCATAGTCTCAGGCCCGACAGTGTTCTTGGCGGAGCATACAGGTGTCCGAGCCAATCGCGAAACCTGCCCCTGTCGAGCCACGTGAGATCCCGGTGGTCGATCCCAAACGCTCGCTCGCCAAGGCGATCTCGTGGCGCATCGTCGGGACGCTCGATACTCTTCTGTTGAGCTTCGTCATCCTGACCTTCCTGGCACCGGTTTTCGGAATGGAGCCCGGATCTCACGCTGACAACGCCCAGACCGCCACGTTCATCGCTGTGACCGAAGTCGTGACGAAGATGGTTCTGTACTATGCTCATGAACGGCTTTGGGAGCGGTCCCGCTGGGACGTCGGCGTAGATGATCGCGGCGCACGGCGCGATGGACCCAAGCGATCGGGCGTTAAAACCGCCACATGGCGGATCACGGCGTCTTTGGACACGATGATCCTCGCATTGGTCTTCACAGGAAATCTCGGCACGGCAGTCTCGATTGGCGGCTTCGAAGTGATCACCAAGCTGTTCCTGTACTACTTTCACGAGCGGGCTTGGTCACGCGTTCGTTGGGGTATGAAGGGCTGATCGCCTAGCGCTTCCAAACGCGCCGCAGCAACGCCATCCAGTTGCTCCAGCAGAGCTTTTCCAGGAGTTGATCGTTGTACCCGTGGTCACGCATTGCCTGCCGGAAAGCGGGTAGCCCTGCGAGGTCTTTGATCACGGCAGGCACGACGGCGCCGTCGAAGTCCGAGCCCAGTCCGACCCGGTCCTCGCCGAGAAACTCCATGAGATGATCGAGGTGGCGCATCATCATTTCAAACGGCACGTCCGAGACCATCTGCCCGTCGGGGCGCAGGAACGCGGTGGCGAAGTTCAGACCGACCATACCATCCGTGTCCGCAATTGCACGGAGTTGGTCGTCCGTCAGGTTGCGCGCGTGGGGACAGATCGCATGAGCATTGGAGTGTGTAGCAACGACCGGCGCGTCGGATACCCGCACCAAATCCCAGAACCCTGCTGCGTTCAAATGCGAGACATCCAGCATGATGCCCATCCGATTGCAAATCTCGACCAAGCGCACACCGTCATCGGTAAGCCCGCCACCTGCATCGGGCATGGCTGGAAAACGGAATGGCACCCCCTCGGCAAAACGGGTGTTGCGGCTCCAGACCGGACCGAGCGACCGCAGGCCTGCGCGATAGAAAACCTCGAGCGCTTCGAAGTCGCCATCAATGGCCTCGGCGCCTTCGAAATGCAGGATTGCTGCCATCCGGCCTTGCGTTCGGCATGCCTCGATCTGGTCTACAGATGTACAGACCGTCAGGTGCCCGGCGGCCTCCAATCGATGCAGCACCGCGATCTGGCCCAACGCCGCCGGAAGCGCTTCGGCCTGCGGGATCGGCGGCGGCATGGGCAGGTCGTATTGCGGTTGCAACATCCGTGTTGTTAGATCGCCGAGGTCGATTGGCGAGGGGATCCAAACGGCAAAGAACCCGCCACCGAACCCTCCGGCTTCGACCCGCGCCTTGTCGATGTGCCCCGGAAGCCCTGTCGCGAAGCGTTGTGCCGGATCGCCGCCTGCCCGCCAAAGCTCTGACAACAAATCGTTGTGGCCGTCAAAGATAGCCGGTTCTCGCATCGTCCTGCTCCCTCAGTCGAGATACCCGAGCAGATTAAGCAGATCGGCTGCGCGGAGGAAATCGCCCCGGCGGATTTCGGCCTGACGCGCTGCTTCCTCGTCCTCACCCCACTCATCGATGTTCCACTGCTCATCGATGCGAGAGAGGACCCAAGCGCTCTCGGCGTCAATTGCGCCGCGGCGCACCGCAAGACCCAGTACAAGTGAGCCGGAAATTGTCACCATTTCGGACAGGCAGGTCAGCGCCCAGGCGTCCTGTCGGTGAACCTCGGACGCGAGGCGTGCGATCGCATCGCCGTCTTGGGGCACATGCATCACGCCTGACGCAACATTCAACGCTGCACCCAGATCGTGGCGCAACCAATCCAGTAACGGATCCCAGCCCTGCGCTTGCTTCAACACCAGACCATCGGGACGCTCTGCTCGGTAGCACAGCAGATCCGTCTCGCCGTAGGCAGCGATCGTGTCCGCCACAATCATCTGTTCTGGCGCGACGCGATCCAGACAGGTCGCGGCAGCACGTGTCAGCGGCATCGACATCGGCACGATCTCGCCGTCCTGGGCATCCCATTCCGCTGCGATCCGCTCGGCCATCGCCTGCGCCGGAACGATAACATCGCGCTTGGCCGGCGTTTTCACCGTCCGGTCGTCCAGCAAAACCGTCCAACCATCCGACCCTGCGACGCGCTCGACGACCGCGTTCTTCCAGAAGCGCTTCATGGCTCGCCGATCAATTCTGCGACCAGCGATGCAAGCTCGGCTGTCTCGTCTGCCATTCGCTCGGCACCTCCGCGCTGAAGACGGGCATCCTCATGGTATCCCCAACGCACGCCAATCCTGCGCACGTTCGCTGCACGTCCCATGGCCATGTCGAACTCGGTATCGCCAATCATGACGGAATGCGCGGCCTCCGCTCCCGTTCCGGCAAGACAGTTCAGGATCATCTGCGGATGCGGTTTGGATGGAGCATCGTCCGCGGTCTGCGTCGCGAGGAACATGTGCGAGAGCTCGTGCGCGCGCATAAAACGGTCAAGGCCTGCGCGCGACTTCCCCGTTGCCGCGGAGAGCAGGTAACCCGCAGCATCGAGATGATGGATCACGTCGAGCGCTCCCCCGTAAAGTGGCGTGTTCGCCACCGCCGCGCCGTCCTCCCGGTGCAGTCGGTTTCCGGTCTTGTAATCCTGTGCCAACTGCATGCGCTCGTCGTATTCTGCATCCGGCGCGAGCACGGCCATCGCCTCGGGCAACGAAAGACCAACGATCCCCAGCGCATCCGCCCGTGACGGCACTGGACGACCCGCTGCGCGGAACGCATGACTCATCGACGCCACAATGTGATACTGGCTGTCGACGAGCGTCCCGTCGATATCGAAAATCACCAATTTCAGGGGCGTGTTCATGCTCTTCACTTGCCGCTCCTGAATTACCGTGGCAAGGGGCTAGCATGCGTCTGAGGGGTGGCGCGGCAAATCGCTCGACACGCGCGCAGGCAGGGGTTGCACGTCATGCAGATGTCCCTTATAGACCGCGCTCTTCGCTGGACAGGGTTCAGCGAGATCATTTTGATTTGAGAGGCCGCGCGACGCGCGCCCCGACAAAGCACGGACGGTACGATGAAAAGCGACATTCATCCGGAATACCATATGATCGACGTCAAGATGACAGACGGCACGATCGTCAAGATGCGCTCGACGTGGGGCAGTGAGAACGACACGCTCACACTGGACATCGACCCGAGCGCGCATCCGGCGTGGACCGGCGGCGGCACAAAGTTGATGGACACCGGCGGGCGCGTGTCAAGATTCAAGAAAAAATTCGACGGTTTCGGATTCTGAACCACGCTCGGAAGCACCCGTTGCGCCGATCGCGCTAACTCAACCGAATGACAACCAAGCGCCGGTCTCCCCGGCGCTTTTTTAGTCCGATCAGCCATATCTGAGATCACTCGCGTTGAGCGCTTCAGTATCAGAGAACTTTTCGTCACCACGCAAGCCGAGGACGTCGCTATGACGGATGCGACGCACGTGATTGTCCTCGGTAACGAAAAGGGCGGCTCTGGCAAGAGCACGACATCTATGCACCTTTTCGTGGCGCTTGCGCGCGCAGGGCACACGATTGGTGCGATAGACCTGGATTCACGCCAACAGACTTTCTTTCGCTATCTCGACAACCGCAATGCTTACAATGAACGGCAAGGCATCTCGCTGGCTATGCCTGTCTTGGCGGCGGTCGACCCATCCACTGCGCCAATGCGCGCGGACGCGGCGGTCGCGGATCGCCAGAACCTAGAAGACACCATCGCATTCCTGTCGAAGACGTGCAGTTTCATCATCATCGACACACCTGGCGCAGCAACGCCTTTAAGCGAAGCGGCACATGCCGCCGCGGATACGCTGGTCACGCCAATGAATGACAGCCTGATCGACTTCGATCTGCTCGGACGCCTGGATCCGAACTCTGGAAAGGTACTCGGCCCGTCGATCTACTCAGAAATGGTCTGGTCGGGTCGGCAAGCGCGCGCGATGGCAGGCAAGGCACCCACGGACTGGGTCGTGTTGCGCAATCGGATGTCGACGCTTGAGAGCCGCAACAAACGGAAGGTCGGCGGCGCGCTGACCGAGTTGAGCGAGCGGATTGGTTTCCGCGTGATCCCCGGTTTCTCGGAACGCGTCATCTTCCGGGAGTTGTTCTTAAACGGCCTGACACTTTTGGACCTTAAGAAAGACGGGCTGATCAGCCTAACCCTGAGCCATGTGGCCGCACGTCAGGAACTGCGCGACATGATAAAGGCGCTGGACCTGCCCGCGATGGGCGTTGACTGACTGGGAAGCGGAGGGCGTAAGCCATGCGGATCGCGATGATCGGGACAGGGTATGTCGGGCTGGTCTCGGGGGTATGCTTTTGAGACTTTGGCCACGATGTGATCTGCATCGACAAGGACGCGACCAAGATCGACAAGCTTCTGTCAGGTGAGGTGCCGATCTTTGAACCTGGCTTGGACGTTCTACTGGCGAAGAACACAGCGGCTGGAAGACTCCGGTTCACGACGGATCTGGCCGACGGCGTGCAGGGCGCGGACGCGGTCTTCATCGCGGTCGGCACACCGACACGGCGGGGAGACGGCCACGCTGACCTAAGCTATGTGTTCGCGGCGGCGGAGGAACTCGCCGGGTTGTTGGCCCAGTACACCGTCGTGGTGACCAAATCGACTGTGCCGGTCGGCACCAATCGACGAATTGCAGAGACAATTGCAGCGGCAGCGCCTCAGGCGGCCTTCGACGTCGCATCAAACCCCGAGTTTCTGCGCGAAGGAGCAGCTATCGAGGACTTCATGCGTCCTGACAGGGTCATCGTGGGGTGCGAGAGCGAACGTGCTCAAGCCGTGCTGCGCGAGATCTACAGACCGCTGAACATACGAGAGACACCGGTTGTCTTCACGGATCTCGAATCAGCCGAAATGATCAAATACGCGGCCAATGCCTTTCTCGCCACCAAGATCACCTTCATCAACGAGATCGCCGATCTTTGCGAAAAGACCGGCGCAAACGTCCAATCGGTCGCCAAGGGTATCGGACTGGACGGACGGATCGGCGGCAAGTTCCTGCATCCTGGACCGGGATATGGGGGATCTTGTTTTCCGAAAGATACGCTAGCGCTCGTCCAAACCGCCGAGCAGCATGCAAGCCCGATGAAGATCGTGCAGACCGTCGTGGACGTGAACAACGCAAGGCCCGGACAGATGACGCACAAGATCATCGAGACGGCCGGTGGGTCGGTCGCGGGGAAGCGCGTTGCAATCCTTGGCGTGACGTTCAAGCCCAACACGGACGATATGCGCGAATCGCCCTCGCTGGTCATTGTGCCCGAATTACGCGATGCAGGCGCCGAGATCGTGCTGTGTGATCCGCAAGGCCGAAGAGAGGGCGAGCCACAGCTGGGTCCTGCCGAATGGGTCGACGAGCCCTATGCTGCTGCGCGCGGCGCCGATGTTCTGGTGCTGTTGACGGAGTGGAACGAGTTCAGAGGTCTGAATCTGCAACGCCTGTTCCAGCAGATGTCGGGTGCGGTCTTCGTGGATCTCCGCAACGTGTATGTGCCGGAAGACGTTCGTGAAGCCGGATTCACATATGCATCGATCGGGCGCCCCTGAGCCAACCGCCCTGGGTTCCGGGCAGCAGCTTATCTTGGCGTCGCGACGACCCGGCAGATCAGAGCGCGCTGCAACAACTCGCCACAAATCTGATGCGCGTTGCCCTGGCTTAGTCCCGTCATCCGCAGCTTGTAGATCTGCTTTCCAACGCGGCCAATCGACTGCGAGACGCGGAAACTGGGTTTTACACGACCGACGAAAGGCTTATTGCTGATTCCAACGAGATCGGCGAGAGCGTGCTCTTCGGTGCTGTAGGGTCCAACCTCGGCAGTCCAATTGGTCGAGGACTGTGCGATACGTGCCTGTGGCTTGGGCCTAGGAATTGGAGAGATCGGAGCGTCTCGGGTCCCAGAGGGTACATCTTTCGTGCCGGCCGTTTGCGGACCCCCGCGCGGAATTGGCAAATCTGCGATCGTCGGTGCCGAATATCGGCTGGAACCAGGCTGTGGAACTGACGCCGCCGCTTGTGGGACGAGTATCTTGCCGAGCGCCGCGATCCGTGTATCCGGCGCGCCAGGCTTGCGGCGCGGAAGTGGCGACCACCCGGGCGGTTTTCCCTTGGACGTTGCTCTGCGCACCTGCGGGCGGACCTTGCGAGCTTTGCTTTTCGCTCGAGAGAAACCGATGTCGAGTAGCTTGGTTACGCGCCGGCTCCGATCGGCAGAGGAACTCGCGCCGAACTGAACAGCAAGGATCTGCTTACGGCCCCGTCGCGCTGACGCGACAAGGTTGTAGCCTGCTGCACGGGTGTATCCGGTCTTGATGCCATCAGCGCCCGGGTAACTGCGCAACAGGCGGTTGGTGTTCCAGACCCGCTTGCCTGCCGCATAATCTGTCTTGCGTTTGAAGATGTTGTAGTATTCCGGATAGTCGAAGAACAGATGGCGTCCGAGGATCGCCATATCGCGCGCAGTCGAATAGTGCCCTGACGACGTGAGCCCGTGCGGGTTGCGAAACGCGGTGTTGCGCATGCCGAGGTGCTTCGCCTTTCGCGTCATCAGACGCGCAAAACCCCGCTGAGATCCCCCGATTCCCTCGGCGAGAACCATCGCCGCATCGTTTGCGGACTTAAGTGCCGTCGCCCGGATCAGGCTGCGTACTGTAACCCGCTGCCCCGATTTGAGGTAGAGTTTGGATGCCGGCTGGCGCGCAGCATGCCGCGAAACCCGAAGCTTCTGATTGAGCCTAAGACGCCCGTCCCGCACCGCTTCAAATGTCAGATAAAGCGTCATCATCTTGGTCAGCGACGCAGGGTGAAGTCGCTGATCAGCCCTGCGCGCATAGAGGACCTTGCCATTGCGCATATCCATGACGAGCGCGGCCTTGGGCGCTGCGTGCGCTGGCGGGGCCGCGAGAAACGCAGCCAGCATCAAAAATGATAGAAGCAATCCACGAAGTATCGTCACAGGGATGCTCATCGCCTGCTATCCTTGCCTGTTGTCGAATTTCGCCCGTCGAGCCGCTCTTTGTCGGTCTTCCTCAGGCGATATCTGCCAAGAGCACCGTAACATGCTGTGAGACAATTGAGAATCACAAAGTTCCATTCTTTGAAGGCCTCCACCGATCCGACCCATAGAAATTTATTGTGCGGCGCAGCATTCTTCTCTTGACGCAGTGCAGCATAAAGATCATATAGCCGCTAGAACGATAACGGGTTCACCAAGACACAAATGTCTAAACAAACCTTAGAAAATGGAGACGCACATGACCAAGGCAGCCACCAAGCAAGTCGAAGAATTCACCGCTGAAGCCAAAAAGACTATGGAAGAAGGTGTCGAAAAGATGGCGAAAGGCGTTGAAGACGTCACCGCGTTCGGTCAAGACAACGTGGAAGCCATGATGACCTCTGGCAAGGTGTTCGCCAAGGCCACCGAAGAGATGAATGCCGAGATCATCGCTTTCTCCAAGAAGAGCTACGAGGACGGCATGGCGGCAGCCAAGGAAATCTCGTCGGTGAAGTCGGTCAGCGAGTTCTTCGAAAAGCAAACCGCTTTCGCAAAGAGCAGCTTTGAGAACTACGTCGCCGAAGCAACCAAGCTGAACGAAATCTATTCGTCCGCAGCGAAGGAAGCGTTCGAGCCACTCAACGCACGGTTCAGCGCAGCCGCCGAGATGGTCAAGACCTACAAGGCCTGATCACGGCGCCGAGCCTGCTCGCTCCGCTCGGTTGGAGCGATTGAAAAACGAAAAGCCGTTAAGGGGGCAGTAACGCCCCCTTTTCTAATTCTGACGAACGACTATATTTGCCGCCTATCCAAACTATGCCGCAAAGAGTTGATCGCCCGAATGCAGTCTGTGATCCGACAGCACATGCAAATGAGACCCGGTGCACCGGTGGCCGGACCATCACACGATGATGGTGGTGACGGTGTGGACGGCGGCACGAATGTCATCGTCAAATCCAAACCGAAAACGAAGCGGCCATCGCTCTACAAAGTGCTGCTTCTGAACGACGACTACACCCCCATGGAGTTCGTCGTTTACATTCTAGAGCGATTCTTCAACATCGACCACGCACGCGCAGTCGACATAATGCTGACGGTTCACACACGCGGGCTGGCCGTCGTCGGCGTTTATCCGTTCGAAGTCGCAGAGACCAAAGTGACGCAGGTCATGGACTGCGCGCGGTCCAATCAACACCCGCTTCAGTGCACGATGGAGAAGGAATGAACGGGGCTGAAGTCGCCGTCCTGTGAACCTTCTCAACTTGAAGCCATCGCGCACAACGCCAAAATAACACTTTCGAGGTTGGATGGTCTTGCAGGAGCACCTCGCTTGCAGTCATGCTGCGGGTGACTCGCACCGGAGACCGGAGAGCAAGGAGAAACCGATGCCGTCACTGACGACGACCCTAGAGGACGCAATCCACAGGGCGATCGGGTTTGCCAACGCCCGCCGGCACGAGCTGGCCACGTTGGAGCATTTGCTGCTCGCGTTGATCGATGAGCCCGATGCTGCGCGCGTCATGCGGGCTTGCTCGGTCGATCTGGCGGAACTGCGCAAGACCCTGACCAAGTTCATCGATACCGAGCTCGAGACGCTGGTGTTCGACATGGACGGATCAGAGGCAGCACCATCCACCGGATTTCAGCGGGTGATCCAGCGTGCAGCCATCCACGTGCAGTCCTCTGGCCGTTCCGAGGTCACCGGGGCAAATGTGCTCGTGGCGATCTTCAACGAGCGCGAAAGCCACGCGGCATTCTTCCTGCAGGAGCAGGACATGACGCGCTACGATGCAGTGAATTACCTCAGTCACGGCGTCGCGAAGGATCCAGCCTTCGGTGAACGCAGACCAGTTCGTGGCGCTGAGGACGACGACGTCAGTGAAGATGCGACGCCGAGCGGTGGTGAGGACAACGCCGAGGAAACCTCACTCTCCAAATTCTGCGTCGATCTGAACGCCAAGGCGCGCGACGGCAAGGTCGACCCGCTTATCGGGCGCTCGGACGAAGTTGAGCGCTGCATTCAGGTTCTGTGCCGCCGTCGGAAGAACAATCCACTGTTGGTCGGCGATCCCGGCGTTGGGAAAACCGCTATTGCCGAGGGTCTTGCAAAGAAGATCGTCGAGGGAGAGACGCCCGACATCCTGTCCGAGAGCACGATTTTCTCGCTCGATATGGGCGCACTGCTCGCGGGCACGCGGTACCGCGGTGACTTCGAGGAACGCCTGAAAGCGGTCGTCAAAGAATTGGAAGAGCATCCTGATGCGATTCTGTTCATTGACGAGATCCATACGGTGATCGGCGCGGGTGCTACGACCGGCGGGGCCATGGATGCATCGAACCTCCTGAAGCCAGCCCTTCAGTCGGGATCGCTGCGCTGTATGGGTTCGACCACATACAACGAGTTCCGCCAGCACTTCGAAAAGGACCGTGCGCTCAGCCGGCGGTTCCAGAAGATCGACGTGAAAGAACCGAGCCTCGACGATTCGGTGAAGATCCTGCGCGGTCTTAAGCCGTTCTTCGAGGAGCATCACGACGTCAAGTACACCGCAGACGCCATCAAAACTGCGGTCGACCTGTCATCGCGCTACATCAACGACCGCAAGTTGCCGGATAAGGCGATCGACGTGATTGACGAGGCCGGTGCCGCACAGCATCTGCTGCCTGCCGCCAAGCGGCGCAAGACGATCGGAACCAAGGAGATCGAGAACGTCGTCTCCAAGATCGCACGAATCCCGCCGAAATCGGTTTCGAAGTCTGATACCGAACAGTTGCGCGATCTCGAGGGCAACCTCAAGCGTGTGGTCTTTGGTCAGGACGACGCGATCGACGCTCTGGCCTCGGCGATCAAGCTCAGCCGCGCCGGTCTGCGCGAGCCTGAAAAGCCGATTGGGTCGTACTTGTTCACCGGTCCTACAGGTGTCGGGAAGACGGAGGTTGCCAAGCAGCTCGCCAATGTTCTCGGCGTCGAGTTCAAACGCTTCGATATGTCCGAGTACATGGAGAAGCACTCGGTCAGCCGCTTGATTGGTGCGCCTCCGGGGTATGTCGGCTTCGATCAGGGCGGCCTTCTGACGGACGCAGTCGACCAGCATCCACACTGTGTGCTGTTGCTGGACGAGATCGAGAAAGCGCATCCGGACATCTTCAACATTTTGTTGCAGGTCATGGATCACGGCACGCTGACCGATCACAATGGCAAGTCCGTGAGCTTCCGCAATGTGATCCTGATCATGACCTCGAATGCGGGCGCTCAGGAACAAGCCCGGGCTGCGATCGGATTTGGCAGGGACCGGCGCGAAGGTGCTGACACCGAAGCTGTCGAACGCATGTTCACGCCAGAGTTCCGCAATCGCCTGGACGCCGTCGTGTCATTCGCGCCATTGCCGAAGGATGTCATCCTGATGGTGGTCGAGAAGTTCGTGATGCAGCTTGAAGCCCAGTTGATGGAACGCGGTGTCACGATCGAACTCAGCCCCGAGGCAGCCGAGTGGATCGCCGATACGGGTTACGACGACAAGATGGGCGCACGCCCGCTGGCGCGCGTGATCCAGGAAAACATCAAGAAGCCACTTGCCGAGGAACTGCTATTCGGTGCTCTCGCAAAAGGCGGATTGGTGCGGATCACGGTCGAAGACGGCAAACTGAAACTAGAGAGCACTCCACCAGGCAACCCGCGCCTGCCCAAGGAAGAGACGCCGCTGCTGACGGCTGGATAGTACTACTCAGGTGCGGTGGGTGCACCCCTACCGCACAAACGTCGTTCACGCGCCCGCGGCCCACCAGTCGCGGGCGTTTGCGTTAACCTGATCTATAGATGCCGCGTGCTTGTCAGGCTTATCTAAGCCGGGGAACCGACCGCACATGATCGAACCAATTCGGCCCATGAAGATCCATGTTGAAAGTATGCTGCTCTTCCTTTGGGTCGTATTGATGATGATGTTTGCATCCGGTGCAACGGCCGACGACGCCATTCGTCCGGACAGCCTCGCGTTCCCGATCGACTGTGAATTGCGCGAGACATGCATCATCCAGAATTATGTCGATCGCGATCCAGGCCCCGGCGTGGCAGACTTTACCTGCGGCCCACTGACCTATGACGGCCACAAGGGCACGGACTTCCGCTTGATCGACGACATCACAATGCTGGAAGGCGTTGACGTGCTTGCGGCACTCGACGGCACAGTGATTGGACTGCGCGATGGGATGGCGGATGTGCGTTGGACGCCCGAGACGGATTTGGAGGGGCGCGATTGCGGCAATGGCTTGATGGTCGAGCGCACAGACGGGGTGTCGGTTCAGTACTGTCACTTGCGACGCGGCTCGATCACGGTACGTTCCGGCGACCGCGTGAGCATCGGGCAGGTCCTTGGCCAAGTCGGCCTCTCGGGCCGGAGCCAGTTTCCGCACCTGCACGTGACCGTACGCAACCCATCCGGCGCCGTACTTGATCCGTTTGACACAAGGCTTCAGGACGCGACTTGTAAGTTCAGCGACCGCAAGGATCTTTGGGCCACACTCGATAAAGACGACTACCAGCCGGGCGGCCTTCTGAACGCAGGCTTTGCCGATCACGTCCCCGACTATGGGCTTGTTCAGGCCGGAACCGCAGATCAGAGCGGGTCACTCGCCCGCGACTCCGATGCGCTGGTGATCTGGGCTAACTTCTTCGGCGTGCGGACGGACGACATCATCGATCTGCTTCTGACCGATCCGGCTGGCCGGGTCATCGCGCAATCATCGCATCAGATGACCCGCAATCGAGCCCAACAATTCCGTGCAACTGGCCGCAAGCGGCGTGGCGATAGCTGGAACCCAGGGACTTACACCGGCGTGGTCGTCCTCCGCCGTGAGTACGACATTGTCAGCCAGACCGAGCATCGCCTGACCCTGGAGTGAGGCCCGTCAGAACAGGCCGAGAAGGTTCAGGTCGAAGACATAGTTTAGCGCGGCGATCCCGCCGAGCCCGATCATCCCGGCCGCGGCAAACACCACGAGCAACCTGAGCAATCGCAAAGCAGTCAGCCCAAGGCACACCGCGCCGACAACTTGTGCGCCCTTACCCAGCGTCGTCATCTCGACCGAAGGAAACAGAATGCCGAAAGAGGCACCGCCGCCATAGATGCGTTCGATCTCGGCGGGGACGCGCCACCCGACAAACATCGCAAGCCCCGTACCGGTGATGATCAGCAAGTTCAAGATTGCCCCAAGATCCGGACGTTCGAATACGTCGGCAGTTTCGGGCCGCGCGATTCCGCCAGCCGCGTCGTCGTCACTCAGTGCGGCTTGCATCTTTCGGCGCGCCAAAAGCTTCAACGACCTGAGATCGAAGTACGGGACCGTGTAAACCAAGATGGTGAGCAGGATGCTCGAGGCCATGAATGCTGCGTGGAGCATGGGAGCAGTGAGTGCAGCATCTTCGGTCACCTAGCCGTCCTCCTCCACCGGGGATAGCCCGACCACCAGAACGCGAGAACGACTCCCCAGGACAAGCTACCTGCGTCCGCGGGCACCGCCGCGCCGCTTCGGTGCCGGAGGCGCCTCAATGGCCTCACGCAAGGTCAAGGTCATCGGATGATCGGCAGGTTCACCCGAGTATTTCTCAAGCATAGCATTCACGGCGTCGCGCATCTCGAAACGCTCTCGTTGTTGCAAAACCCAATCCAGAAAAATCGTCCGGCAATCTTCGCGTCCGATGCCGTCTATCCGGTAAGCCTCGCGTATCAATCCGGCGGGGTCGTATCCATCTTGCTCTGCCATATAGCCGGAATTAAGATACACAGATACACAGGCAAGTCTGGACGCGACATATGGCAGTCCAAACCGCCGGTCTGATCAGTGCACGCAACGCAATTCGATTGGATGTGGCCACATATGGATGGATCGACGCCGCTCCCCGCGCGTATGCGTACGGCCTGAATCTCACCGGAACAAGCAATGCCACCGGAGTGTGAACTGTCGTCGCACCGCTGATTGCTCTGGGCGCTGATGGAATCCTGCGGTGATGCTATCAAGGACGCACGCCATGCAGAAACTATCCGCGAAAACGCTCCAGTCTAACCGCGTGGGGCGTCAGATCCGCGACATCAGAAGCAACGCAGCGGTTTCGATATAGGCATTCGTCGATGCACGCCCAGATAACTCAAAACACAGAAGGGCGACCAGCATGGCTCCGCCCTCCGTTTTTCGATCTCCCGGAGCCTCGTTCAATCCAACAGAGTCGAGTACACCCAGTTTCGAGTAACCCCGGTGTAGTGGACCCGGTTCGCCGGGTCCTGAATCATGAAGATGGCGAACAAGTCCCTCGCCGGATCGATCCAAAAGTACGTTCCCGCATAGCCGCGCCAGAAATAATCACCGACCGATCCGGGGTAAGGCCCATCTTCGGTCAGCCGGACCCCGAAGCCCAGCCCAAAGCCGTAGGCCCTGGACGGATAATACCAACGCATGTCGACGCCCTCGATCTGGTTCTGCGTCATCTCGTGAAGGCCCATCGGCGAGATCACCCGCATGCCGTCAAGGGATCCGCGATTGCGCAGCATCATCGCGAACTTCATGTAATCCTCGATGGTCGAGGTCAGCCCGCCACCACCAGACAGCATCGGCTTTGCTTCAGTCACGTCGAAGAGCCCGGGCTCAACCGGCTGTGCAATCCGTCCTTCCTCTGACGGGTTCTGGTAGAACATGGTGTCCGCCATACCCAAAGGGTCGAAGATACGTTGCTCCAGAATCGCATCCAATGATTGCCCGGCAGCGATCTCCATAACGTGGCCCAACACATCGGTGGACCGACCATAGTGCCAGCCGGTTCCGGGATCGAAGCGCAGCGGCAGTGCCGCCATCTTTTCCGAGAAGAGATCCAGATCGATATCCGCCGACGCGACGTCCGCATCCTTGTAGAGTTGTCCAAGTGGACCGGAGTCGAACACACCATAGATCTGACCGGATGTGTGCCTGAGCAGATCGCGGATGGTAACATCGGTGGTTGCCAGACGCGATCCGTCCTCCTGGATCATGAAGCTCTCGCCCGCCTGTTGAAAGACCGACTGATTGGAAAATTCCGGCAGATAGGCTGCGACCGGATCATCCAGCCCCATCAGACCGTCCTCGATCATCGACATTGCTGCGACGCTGACGATCGGCTTGGTCATGGAGTAGATCCGAAAGATCGTCTCCGCACTCATCGGCGTTGTGTCCTCGGGACCCTGCTGTCCCGTTGCCTCGAAGAACCCAACCTTGCCCTTGCGGCCGATCAACATAACCGCACCCGGGACGCGACCGTCGGCCACATCCTTTTGCAGAGCAGCGCGGACTTCCTCGAGCTTGGCCGGGTCGAGCCCAATCGACGCCGGGTCCACCACAGTGATCTCGGCCGACGCCGGTAAACTCAGGACAAGCGCAACCGCAGTGCCGAGCCCCGTCAGCAAACCTCTCATGACGCATCCTCCCAATTTGTGTTTATATGGGACAGGTTTTGAGAGAGCTTACTCGATATGGCAAGTTCAAGTCGGAAACATCCGACGCGCGTAGCCCAAGATCAGATCAGGGATCCGTCGCTGCTTCGATCCACGATACAGCAGACGCGCGTCTCGCGGGTTGCAAGCGAAAGCGCAAGTCCTACGAGGCAAGCTTATCCATCACCTCGTCCGACATCTCGAAATTGGCGGTGACGTTCTGCACGTCATCGTCGTCCTCTAGGGTCGAGATCAATTTCATCAGGGTAGCGCCCGAGTTCTCGTCAACTTCGGTCAGAGTCTGCGGCTTCCAAACGAGCTTGGTCGACTCAGCCTCGCCAAGCACGCCTTCCAGCGCGTTCGAGACATCGTTCAAATCCGTCGCCTCGGTATAAATCACGTGGCCATCGTCCGAACTTTCAACATCCTCGGCTCCGGCCTCGATCGCTGCTTCCATGATCGAGTCTTCATCTCCTGCCGCCGCAGGATAGAGAATCTGTCCCTTGCGGTCGAACATGAAACTGACCGAGCCGGTCTCGGCCAGGTTTCCGCCGTTCTTACCGAAGGTTGAACGCACATTCGATGCGGTCCGGTTGCGGTTGTCCGTCATCGCCTCGACAATTACGGCAACGCCGCCCGGACCGTAACCCTCGTAGCGGATCTCCTCGTAATCCTCGCCACCTGCGGCTTGAGATTTGTCGATCGCGCGCTGGATGACGTCCTTTGGAACCGAGTTTGTCTTTGCTTCCTTCACGGCCAAGCGCAGACGCGGGTTCTTTTCGGGATCGGGGTCGCCCATCTTCGCCGCGACGGTAATCTCCTTGGCAAGCTTCGAGAACAGCTTCGAGCGCGCCGCGTCCTGGCGCCCCTTTCGGTGCTGAATGTTCGCCCATTTGGAGTGGCCGGCCATGGCTCACCTCATATCAGTCGTTGTTGTCTTCAGATGTCGGGCTGCCCGACCCCGGCATAGCGGCACTTGGTGACCACCTGGAATGTACCCAGCGTTGGCAGGAAGCGGATCGGACTTTGGTTTGGGAACCGTCCCAACAGCAGGTCGTCCGGATACATCTCGCCCGTCTTGCAAATCTTGCCGCCGACCCCGGTCTTGATCAGTTCCAGAACCGCCTCGCGATCACTTTCGGTCAACGAGTATGTCGGGTTCGTCACCCGCGTGAAATAGGTGAAGTCGAGCGGGTCGGACTGGACGCGCACCAGATAAGTCTTGCCATCCTGTGTCATCTCGAAATTCTGGCGCGGCCAGAATTCTTCGAGCGGCGCGTCGCAGGCGGCAAGCGCCAGCAAAACGAGGGGCAGAAAGCGTTTCATCGGCAAGCTCCGGTCAGGTTGCGCCATTCAATAGTGCGACCGCTGACCAAAGGCAATTCCCGGCACTCACTCAAAACCTGAGGATTGCAGTACGCCGCCCGAACGGAACGGAGCAATCGATGTCGCGGTGCCGGTCTTGTCGTTGGTTTCAACCAAAACGCCCGACAGTGTCGCGGGTCCCAGCGCGGGTTCGAACCGGCCAGCGGCCATACCGGTTATGAACCGTTTCAGTGGCTCGACTTTGTCCATCCCGATGACCGAGTTGTAGTCGCCACACATGCCTGCGTCCGACAGGTAGGCCGAACCCTTCGGCAAGATCATCGCATCTGCGGTCGGCACGTGGGTATGCGTGCCGACGACCAAAGACGCCCGGCCATCGCACCAGTGACCGACCCCCATTTTTTCGGACGTCGCTTCTGCATGGATCTCGACAATCGACGCTTGAACCGTCCCACCAAGCGAGTGCAATTTCAGAGCGGCATCCAGCGCCGAGAATGGGTCGTCGAAGGGCCGGTTCATGAAGACCCTGCCAAGGACAACGCAGACAGCAACCTTGCGCCCACGCGTCGCCTCGAACACCCCTGCACCCCGGCCCGGCGCGCCTCTGGCAAAGTTCAGTGGACGCAGGACGCGTGGCTCGCTCTCGATAAAGGTCAGCATGTCCTTCTGATCGAAGGCGTGATCACCGAGTGTCAGCACATCGGCGCCGGCCGCCAGCAACTCCTTGGCAATAGGGCCGGTCATGCCAAAACCGGATGCCGAGTTCTCGGCATTGACGACGATGAAATCCAGTTTCAGCGTTTCGCGTAGACCAGGCAAGGCATCGATGAGAGCCGTCCGTCCGGCACGTCCGACGATGTCTCCCAGGAACAGCAGCTTCATGCAGCGCTCTCCGCCCGGACCGAGATCAGGCCGTGTTCGGTGACGATCCCGTCCAGGCGTTGGTCCGTGGGCTCGATCGGTACGGTGTCGATCTCTTGCGCCGCATAGGCATATCCAAATGCCCGCACCCGACGCTTGGATCGCAGGCCTTCCAACGTGCGGTCGTAGAAACCACCGCCATACCCCAGGCGCCAGCCCTGCCGATCGAAGCCGACAAGCGGTGCGATCACGAGGTCCGGGATAAGTTCGTGCGTATCCACTGGCACCCGTGCGCCGAACGGGCCATCCTGCATCTGGACATCGGGCCACCATTCGAAGAACCGCAAAGGCAGTCCCGCGCCTTCGATCACGGGGACGACGATCCGATGCCCGGCACGATGGAGTGCGTTCATCAGAGGGAACACATCCAGTTCAGTGCGGATCGGGCAATAGCCGGATACGACCTGAACACCGGTCAGCAATCGAGACGCAAGGAAGTGATCGCGGGCGGCGTCGGCCTTCTCGGCGGCCATGTCCGAATGCGCGGCCTTGCGCCTCGCGAAAAAAGCCTTGCGCAAATCCTGCTTGGTCGTGGGGAGATCGCTCATTCCTGCCCGCATAAGGGCATCATGCCCGGTGAGCAAGGGTGGCGGGCCCATCGCAACCGTGGGGCTTCAGATCCTCGCGAGCCTGGAAAACCAGGTGGGCGCCAGGTGCGATAGGCCACGACCAGTCACAGAGCCAGCTCCCGCGAGAAAAATTAGGCCACCAGGAAACTGTTCCCTCACGGGAAGGACAGCGCCCGCCGGGGATCTACATAGCGCCGGGACGTTAACATTTGAAGAGGCATAGGGTCCGCCTTCAGGCAGCCCCTTGAATCCGGCCCACCAGCACCTCGATCCGATCGGACAGTGCGTCCAGGTTTGCGGCAATCTGTGCCTCGCGCTCGGGGCTCATTCCATTCTGTTGGGGCTTCGCACCCGCCTCCGCCTCACCGGCACGGAATTCGGCCCCGCGCAGCGCCTCCTCGGTCTCGGCAAGCTTGTCTGCCAACATCAGAGTGGTCATCAACAACAATCGGGTTTCGGATACCGTACCCATCTGCCCGGCCAACGCCGTTGCCTCTCGGTTGATCCGGTTTCCAAGCTCGGCGACCCGCGCCTCTTCCCCATCGCCACATCCGACGCGGTAGGTTCGACCGGCAACCTCGACGCTGACCTCAGGCATGGCTGGGCACCTCTTGATCCACAGCCCCGCGCAAGTCCCGCAGAGCCTCACGCACGGCCTCGGCCGCTTCGGCACGCAGCTGTGCGTCTTCCTTGGCGCGGCGGCGCAGCACTTGCACCTCGCCCGCTAGTTCGTCTCGCTCCGACCTGATCGCGGCCCCTTCAGGCGTGACCTGGGTCGCGTCGCCCGCCGCTGACATATCATCGACGGCAGTCTCGAGCTCCGAGATCAGACCATCAAGCCGCTGTACTGCATCCAACAATTTGCTCATGAGAGCCTGCTCTCCTCTCTGTCGCGCGGAGATCCTTCGTTGTCCCGCGTCGCATGTGCCCGCGAATCGTCGCTTTCTGCGGCCTTCTCTGCTGAATCTAACCGCAGAGGCCGGTTTCGCGCAATCTGCCGCTGGTAATCCAGCTTGACCCGTCCCAGCACGATCAGCATGGTCCGCCGCAATCAAGATATCGACAGGCCGATTCCCGCGCGTACGCCGCACGGAGTCAGGCGGGGAAAGGACGGGGCATGGACATCGGGCAGATGAAGGCGGCGGATCCGCGCCGGTTCGAAATGGCGAACGCGCTACGGGTGCTGGCGCTGGATGCGGTCAAGGCCGCGAATTCCGGCCACTCGGGCATGCCGATGGGCATGGCGGATGCGGCGACCGTTCTGTTCGATAGCCATCTGCGCTTTGATCCCAAGGACCCCGACTGGGTCGACCGTGACCGGTTCGTCTTGTCGGCAGGCCACGGCTCGATGCTGCTCTATGGTTTGCTGCATCTGTCCGGTTACGCCGACATGACGATGGACGAGATCAAGAACTTTCGGCAGCTCGGCGCGAAGACGGCCGGACATCCGGAATTCGGCCACGCGAAGGGGATCGAGACCACCACGGGCCCACTCGGCCAAGGCATCGCCACCGCCGTCGGCATGGCAATTGCCGAGGAGTCGTTGCGCGCCCGTTTTGGCAAGAAGATCATCGATCACAAGACCTGGGTCATCGCGGGTGACGGATGTCTGATGGAGGGCGTCAGCCAAGAGGCGATCGGCCTTGCGGGGATGCAACAGCTATCGAACCTGATCGTGCTCTGGGACGACAATGGCATCACCATAGATGGGCCAGTCGCGATGTCCGACCGGACGGATCAAATGGCGCGCTTCCAGGCGTCGGGCTGGGACGTCCGCGAGGTTGACGGTCACGATTACGCCGACCTGGACGATGCCATGACCTGGGCACGCTCCAGCGCCCGAAAGGGACCCGTGATGTTGGCTTGCAAGACCCGGATCGGGATCGGGTCCAGTGCCGAGGGTACGGCAAAGGCGCACGGAGCATTGACCGATGACACGCTGATTGCCGACGCCCGCAAGGTCTATGGTTGGAAGAGCAAGCCATTTTCAATCCCAAAGAAAGTCGCTGAGAACTGGATCTCGGTCGGCACGCGTGGCGCAAGTGCGCGCGCAGAATGGCAAACCCGGGTCGAAGCTCTCTCTGCCGGGCGGCAGGCCGAACTTGCGCGCGTGTTCGCAGGGGAAGCTCCGAAACGGCTTTCCGCCGTCATACGGGCCTTGAAGAAGCAGGTTTCGGCGGACGCCGCTGCGGTCGCGACCCGCAAGGCCTCTCAAAACGCACTCGAGGCAATAAACAAGGTGATGCCCGAAACCATCGGCGGCTCGGCTGATCTGACGGGCTCAAACAACACCAAAACCGGTGAGCTTGGTGTCTTCAGTCCCGAGGACCGGAAAGGCCGACACATTCACTACGGCATTCGCGAGCACGGGATGGCCGCCGCGATGAACGGCCTGGCACTCCACGGCGGCATTGCCCCTTACGGCGGGACATTCCTGTGCTTCACTGATTATGCGCGCGGCGCGATGCGCCTCAGCGCTTTGATGGGCATCCGCACAGTCTACGTGATGACGCACGACTCAATCGGTCTTGGCGAGGATGGGCCGACCCACCAACCGGTCGAGCATGTCGCCATGCTGCGCGCGACGCCCAACCTGAACGTATTCCGCCCCGCTGATGCAGTCGAGACCGCCGAGGCCTGGGAGATCGCGCTGTCGACCTCGATCAGACCTTCGGTGCTGGCACTCACCCGGCAAAACCTTCCGACCGTTCGCACGAAGCACACCACGAAGAACCTGACGGCGCAGGGTGGTTACGTCCTGGCGGAAGCCGAAGCCAAACGCAAAGCCATCCTGATCGCCACAGGGTCCGAGGTCGAGATCGCGATGGCCGCCAAAGCCACACTTGAGGCCGAGGGCATCGGCGCTCGCGTTGTTTCGATGCCGTGCTGGGAATTGTTCGCACAACAGGACGAAGCCTATCGCAGGCGCGTGCTGCCAGCTGGTCCAGTCCGTGTCGCGGTAGAGGCCGGCGTTCGCATGGGTTGGGACCAATGGCTCTCGGGAGAACGCGGAGCCGCAAAGAAGTCCGCTTTTGTAGGCATGGACGGCTTCGGCGCTTCGGCACCCTACAAGGTGCTTTACGAACACTTTGGCATCACGGCCGAGGCCGTCGCCAACAAAGTCAAGGACTTGCTCTGATCCCAAGGGATCAGGGCTACTGCACCCCACGCCTCCCCACGAACGCGGTCCGCGGCGCCCACCGTGCGATCGGCGAAGGAAACCACCATGCAACGCACACAGCTTGGCCGGACCGGTATTGACGTCAGCGCATTCTGCCTTGGCACCATGACTTTCGGCACCCAGACCGACGAGGCTGAGAGTTTCCGCCAGCTCGACGCGAGCCTGGATTACGGCATCGATTTCCTGGACACGGCCGAGATGTACCCGGTCAACCCGGTCCTTAAGGAAACCATCGGGGATACCGAATCCATCATCGGACGCTGGATCGCGAAGACTGGGCGCAGAGATGACTATGTGATCGCGACCAAGTGCGCTGGCATGAATGACAGCTTTGTGCGAGAGGGCCAGCCGGTCACCGGCGCCACCATAAAAGCCGCTTGCGAGGGTTCGCTGAAGCGTCTGCAGACCGACGTGATCGATCTATACCAACTCCACTGGCCGAACCGTGGCTCGTACCACTTCCGGCAGATCTGGGGCTACGATCCCTCGGCCCAGGACCGCACGGCGACCGTACAACACATAGATGACGTCATGGGCGGACTTGCAGAGCTCGTCACCGAAGGCAAGATCCGCGCCTTCGGGCTTTCGAACGAAAGCGCCTGGGGCACGGCGCAATGGCTCGAAGCGGGCGCGCGCAGCGGCGGGCCACGCATCGCTGCCATCCAGAACGAGTACTCGGTGCTGTGCCGGATGCCCTATGACGCGGACATGGCCGAGCTTGGGCATAACGAGGACGTCACTTTGCTCGCCTTCTCACCCCTCGCCACGGGGTTCGTGACTGGCAAGTACCTGGACGGCGCCTTGCCGCAGGGCTCGCGCCATCAGATTTCCGGTGGATCGCCGCGTGCGTCAGACCGGCTCGACGCCGCTGTGCGCGCCTTTCTCGAAGTGGCGCAGAAGCACGGCATCGACCCTGTCCACATGGCGATGTCGTTCTGCCTGCAGCGCCCGTTCCCTTGTATCCCGATCTTTGGGGCGACGACTGTCACGCAGCTCGATCATATTGCCGCCGGGCGCGATCTCGTGCTCTCCGACGAGGCAATGACCGACCTGTCAGAGGCCAATCGTGCGCACCCGATGCCATTCTGAGTTAGCGTGACCTAAGCCGGTACGCTTGGATCTCGAAGGCTCTCAATAAGTATCGTCCGCCGTTCGGAGATTCGAGTTGGCAAGTCCTGCGAATAGGTCGAGGCTCGGTTAGGACTTGCCGCCAACACCGCCCGCCAGAGCGTAAGCCGCACTGCAGTGTTTTCGCGACTCCCTACATGTGATGGCATGGCCGAAGTCCAAGCTGGTTGATCTTAAGTTCCAAGGCGTTTGTGCCTGTTCGACCAACGCCCGCACCGATCGCCTGCTAAGACATCCGCTCTCCGAAATCGAGTTGTGTCGCTTTGTGGTCTTCATCGAAGGTTTGATGGCCCGTCCTGCCGCAAGCGCTTGGCAGGCACGCGTCTGATCCACGGAACGAGCAACTTCTCAGTCTGGATCGGAGACGTACGCGTGTTCAGGGACTTGTAGCGATTGCGGTCGACGGAACCTTGACGCACACCGCCTTCATCAGTGACTGTTAAGGCCGAGTACGGTGCTTCAGGCAAACCGGCCCGTGCCGACCAGAGGCAGGTTCTTTCAGAAACCGTGCGATACGGTATTTCTGCATGGCTCCCCGATCGCGCAGCGATCAGTCCCGGCAAGGGACACAAAATGGGAGGAAAAGCCATGCGTGTGGTGACTGTGCTCGGCCCGTCGCATTCCGGAAAGACAGCTTTGACGGCGGCTTTGTCCAATCTGGACGGTTCCGGAACGGGTCGAATGGAAACATCGGGTGGCATCGCCGCCCTCCAGGTATTTTCCTATCTTGGCGACGACTGGGCGGCGATCGACATCGCGGGTGGGGCCGACAACCTTGCACATGCGGGACCAGCACTTGCAGCCAGCGACGCGGCTGTCCTGTGCGTCCCGCCCGAGCCCGACGCCGCAGTGCTGAGCGCTCCCTATCTGCGGCTCATCGAAGACGCCGACGTACCGTGCTTCTTGTTTCTGAACCGCATGGACCAGGCGACCGAGCGCGTACGGGATGTCGTGTCCGCGTTACAAAGCTATTCCAACCACAGCCTTGTCCTGCGGCAGATTCCTATGCGGGATGGCTCGACCATCATCGGAGCCGTCGATCTGATTTCCGAGCGCGCGTGGCGGTATCAGGAGGGCAAACCCTCGGCGCTCATAGAGATGCCGGCAGACATCAAGTCACGCGAGGTCGAGGCACGCTCTGAGCTCTTGGACTCGCTGGCCGACTTCGACGACACGCTTCTGGAGCAACTGATCGATGATCAGGAGCCACTCGCCGCCGATCTTTTTCAAACGGCGACCCAAGTGCTCCAAAGCAACAGTGTCATCCCGTGCTTCCTCGGCTCTGCAACAGTCGGAAACGGCGTGACCCGGCTGATGAAATCCCTGCGCCACGAAGCGCCGGACCACGGTGTGGCGCGCCAGAGGCTGGGTGACGAGGCGATTGCCGTGAGTTGCCTTGCCGACAGCGCAAAACACCTCGGGAAGTTCGTCGTCCTTCGCGCCCTGGTGGATGGCGTCGCAAGCGGCTCCCAGCTTGGTGGCAGCAACATCAGCACCCTGACCGCGATCGATGCCAAAACGCCACAGCCGGCCCTCAAGGCCGGACATATCGGTCTGGTCCTGAAAAGCGACCATATCAGTGTCGGACAAGCGCTGAATGAGGAAAGCGCGAAAGGATTGCCGGATTGGGGACTGGCGCGGCCACCCGTCTTGCAGCAGATCATTCGCCCCAAGCGCGACCGAGATGAAGCCCGGCTCTCCGCCGCACTCGGCCGTCTGGCCGAAGTCGATCCCGGCTTGACGGTCGGGCAGGACAGTCGTTCTGGCGAAACCTTGCTTGGCCTGCAAGGACCTCAGCACTTACGCCGCGTAACCGAGCGCCTTGTCTCGGAGTTCGCAATCGAGACCGACCTCAGCAGCGTTTTCCCTGCCTACCGGGAAACGATCACCGGCGAGAAGACACTGCACCATCGGCATCGAAAACAATCCGGCGGTGCAGGTCAGTTCGCGGACGTCAACCTGACAATCCGACCGATGCCGCGCGGGGGAGGCATCGAATTCTCCGACGAGGTCAAAGGTGGCGCAGTGCCGCGCAAGTTCATCCCCGCGGTCGAGACCGGCGCGCGCGAAGCACTCGAGGAAGGTCCCGGCGGCTTTCCCGTCGTCGATGTTGCGATAACTCTGCTCGACGGCAAGCATCACGCGGTGGACAGTTCAGAATTCGCCTTTCGCACGGCGGCCCGCACGGCAATCCGCGAGGGGTTGGCGTCGATGGGAACGCAGGCGTTGCAGCCGATCGACAAAGTTTTGATCCACGTGCCCTCGGTCTTCGTGGGTGCTCTGGTTCCGGTGATCAGCGGACTAAGCGGGCAGGTTCTGGGGTTCGAGGGTCATCCCATCGCAAAGGGCTGGGATGTCTTCAGCGCCTTGCTGCCCGCTGCGTGTGAGGATGATCTGGCGCGATCACTCGGCAGGTTGTCCCGTGGTACCGGCTGGTTCGAAGCAACATTCGATCACTACGAGCCGTGCCGCCACGAAGACATCTTGGCCGTACCGGAGGACGTGAGAGCCCACGCATGACGCCGGACGGGTCCTGACCGTCGCCTAGATCCGATCTATCGTGAGTGTGCCGATGCCCGTCGGCAGTGCGATCCGGCCTGGAAACCAGTAACCACCGGGCAAACGGTCGAACGCGATTTCAATTTCGCCGGGTTGGGACAATCTCTCGACACCCCGGCTGTTCGCGCGATGGCCCGAGAGCGCGCGGTACGTCACCGTACAGAACACACGACTGTCTTCGCTCTCGCGGACACCGTCGAACTCCAGTTCAAATACCGAGAAGCCCGTAAAGATCCGCACGGCGCGATCGCAGACTTCCGGCGCCGAACCACCGCTGAGTTCAAGCGCGGACGCGACGATGGCGCTGACCGGATCAAGTGCTGGGCGCAAGTGGTCGCGCTGCAACGCAATACGCCCTTCCGTCCACTCCGCCGGAGCTTCCGGGATGCGCTGCCAAGATGTCGGTCCCAACGAGGTTTCGAACTCAATCACCGTAGTCGAGGGGGTGTCGTTCTGGGTAGATACCTCGTACCGGCTTGGACGGACGCCCGCAGGTGCCACCTTGCCCACCACCATGCCGGAGAGTGTGCCGCTCCAGAACAAAACGCGGTAACTGCCTTCGGCGCGCACGTCGTAGGCATCGCCGTTGCGTCGCATATCGAGCGCAAGGTCGCCGACATTGATGCCCGCAAGCGCAATCTCATATCCAACCTGCTTGTCATGCCGAAGCTCCGCCGCCAAACTCCCGCTTGCAGGTACCACGCCCAACAAGGCGATTGAGGCGATCAACTTCCGGAAACCCATCATTTCGACCTCCAAGGACCGGGCGGGCTGTCATACTTTGGAAGGTGAGGCGCACCCAGATTTGTCAAGACAAGAAGACGTCAGATCGGTTCGCGCAAGGGTCTTCCATGGACGTACCATTTCCGTCGCGTTGGACGAACACTGTCCTTTGCAAAGCCTCTCTCGGACGTCAATAGGACCGAGGCATGCCGAGAACGTTCTGCGCGATGAAGTTCAGGATCATGTTCGTCGAGATCGGCGCGGTCTGATACAGGCGTGCCTCGCGCCATTTCCGCTCGATCCCGTATTCCCGCGCGAACCCAAAGCCACCGAAGGTTTGCATGCACGCCTCGGCGGCGTGCCAGGCGGCCTCGGATGCAAGCATCTTCCCGGTGTTCGCCTCGGCGCCGCACGGTTGTCCGGCTTCAAACAAAGCGCCTGCTTTCGCGACCATCAGCTTCGCGGCTTCCGCCTCTGCCCAGGCCCGCGCGATTGGGAACTGTACGCCCTGGTTCTGACCGATTGGCCGTCCGAACACCGAGCGTTCGTTGGCATACTCGGTCGCGCGGCGGATGAAGTACGCGGCATCCCCCAGCGATTCATGCGCAATCAACACGCGCTCGGCGTTCATGCCGTCGAGGATGTATTTGAACCCCCGGCCCGCTTCGCCGATCAGCGCATCGGGCGAGACCTCGAGATTGTCGATAAAGACTTCACATGAATTGTGATTGATCATCGCGTCGAGCTTGCGCAGTTCGATCCCATTGCCAACCGCTTCACGTAAGTCGATCAGAAAGCACGAGATCCCGTCCGATCGCCGCTTGGCCTCTGCCGCGGGAGTGGTGCGTGCGAGCAAGAGCATCAGGTCGGACTGCATGGCACGAGAGGTCCAGACCTTCTGCCCATTGATGATGTACTTGTTGCCAACCAGTTCGGCCTTGGTCTTGAGCTGGGTCGTGTCCGATCCGGTCGTCGGCTCGGTCACACCGAAGGCCTGCATCCGAAGCGCGCCCGACGCGATACCGGGCATGTACTTGGCTTTCTGCTCGGCCGAACCGTGGCGCAGCAACGTGCCCATCGTGTACATCTGCGCATGGCAGGCGGCCGCGTTACAGCCCTGCGCATGAATGGTCTCGAGGATTGCACCCGCCGCTGGGATGGGCAGCCCTGCCCCGCCGTATTCCTCGGGGATCAAGGCCGCGAGGTATCCCGCCTCGGTCAGCGCATCGACGAAGCTATGCGGATACTCGGATTTCGCGTCCAGATCGTTCCAATAGGCATTGTCGAACGGCTCGCACAGCTTGGCGACACTGTCGCGAATATCTGCCCACGGATCGCTCAACGGCATCGTGAGATCGGTCAGGTCTTTCATGATCTTCTCCTCAAGCCGCGTGCGATGCCGGGGTGTACCCTTTCGGCAATCCTGCGCGCAGAATCTGGCCGTATTTCGGCTCATCCGGCAGCGCCTGTTCCACGATCTCGCGGGCCGGGCGCAAAGCCTCCAGATCGATCCCCGTGCTCAAGCCCTCGGACTCCAGCATGAAGACGAGGTCTTCAAGCACGATGTTTCCGGTCGCACCGGGCGCGAACGGGCATCCGCCCAGCCCCGCAAGCGAGGCATCGAACCGGATGCACCCCGCCTCCAGCGCCGCCAGCGCATTGGCAAGCCCGAGACCGCGTGTATCGTGGAAGTGCGACCAGACCGGAACATCGCCAGCCATTGCGATCCCGGCCTTGAAGAGCGAGCGCACCTGAGATGGATGCGCATAGCCGACCGTGTCCGGCAGCATGACCTCGTCTGCCCCGGCCTCCAGCACCTTCTCTAACAGGTCGAGCGTTGCCTGCTCGGGCACGTTGCCCTCCAGCGTGCAGCCAAGTGCTGTCGCCAGCCCGATCCCGATCTTCACATCAGGCACGGTAGCATTACGCTCCGCAATGATCGCGCGGAACCCGTCGAGGGATTGTTCCCGTGTGCGACGCACGTTCTGCTGATTATGGGTCTCTGACACCGACATGACGTAATTGATCTTGGGCACGCCGGTCTGGAAGCCGATCTGCGCGCCTTTCAGGTTCGGTGTGAGCGCCGACATCACAGCGCCACCCAAAGCCGAGGCTTGCGTCGCGACGTCGACCGCATCGCCGAACTGAGCGATCACGTGCGGCGGCACGAACGAGCAGCACTCGATCTCGGGCACGCCAGCAGCGATATCGGCCTTGATCCAGGCGAGCTTCATCTCGGTCGGCAGCACGGACTTGACCAGTTGCAGGCCATCGCGTGGCCCCACGTCGCGCACCAGAATATCGCGGTCCATCGCTATCTCCTCAGCGGCCCTTGAAGACCGGGGGGCGTTTCTCGTTGAACGCGCGCACGCCCTCCAGGCGGTCCTCGGTCGGTACTGTCAGATTGTAGGCCACAATCTCAAAATCATAGCCCGAAGCCCGATCGATCTCGACCGCCTTGTCCATGGCTTTCAGCGCCGAGCGCACCCCAATCGGCGCATTCTTTGCAATCGTCTGCGCGCTCTCCAAGGCCGCAGGCATCAACTCTGCAAGCGGTAGCACGCGATTGACCATCCCCCAATCGGACGCCTCCTGGGCCGAGAACGGCAATCCGGTCAGAATGATCTCCTTCGCCCGGCGCACACCGACCGCGCGCGGCAGGTTCTGCGGCCCAGCCATGCCCGGCATGATCCCGCGCGTCACTTCGGGGAATGCAAACCGCGCATGATCCGCCGCGTAGATAAAGTCACAACAGAGCGCGATCTCGGCGCCACCGCCCATTGCGACCCCGTTCACCGCAGCGATCAATGGGATGGGGCATTGGAACATGCCGCGCGCAATCTGCTCGACCAGCGCATGTTGCTCGCGCCAGGTCTGGTCCGTCATGCCGTCGCGTTCCTTGAGATCCGCGCCGGGACAGAAACCGCGATCTCCTGCCCCCGTGATGACGATGCAATTCGCCTGATCTGCCCGAACGTAGAGGTCGGTGAACAGATCGCGCAGCTCCGTCATCATCACGGTGTTCATCGCATTCAAACGATCCGGCCGGTTCAGCCTGACCACCATGACACCGCCGTCTTCGTGGCTGACCTGAAGCGTTTCGAATTCCATGGGCGCCTCCCTGCCCGGCGGACCCTAGTGCGGTCTCTCCAAGCGGGAAAGACCCGGATGATCATCCTTGCGATCAAGCCGCAGGGTTGCTTGACGCCGCGCCCGGTCCTGCGCGAACGACGTGGTCGGAGGAATTCATATGGCGCTGCCACTGGACGGAATTCGGGTAATCGAGATCGGCCACTCGATCGCCGCACCCTACGCGGCGTTGATCCTGGCAGAGTTGGGGGCCGAGGTGATCAAGATCGAACGCCCCGGCGTCGGAGACGATGCCCGTGGATGGGGGGCGCCCGTCGAAGGGCCAACGTCGACGGCCTCGGCGACGTTTCACGCAATGAACCGGCTGAAACGCTCGGTGACGCTGGATATGAAGACACCGGATGGGCTCGAGGCATTGAAGCGCCTCGCAAGCCTCTCCGATGTGGTCCTTCAGAACCAGCGGCCCGGGCTGGCGGCAAAGCTGGGCTTCGATGCCGAAGCTCTGAGCGCCGGGAACCCGAAGCTGATCTATGCCAACATCCATGCATTCGGCGACACGGGCCCGTTGGCGTCATCTCCGGGCTACGATCCGTTGATGCAAGCATTCGCAGGCCTGATGACCGTAGTAGGAGAGCCGGGGCAACCCTCGATCCGGATCAATCCGTCGATCATCGACATGACGACCGGTCTATGGCTGGTCATCGGCGTTCTGACAGCGTTGGTGCGCAGGGTTGCAACGGGCAAAGGCGGCGTGGTCGACACCGCACTGTTCGAAACGGCGCTTGGCTGGATGGTGTATTTTCTGCCGATCTTCACGTCATCGGGCAAGATCCCTGGGAAGGCCGGCTCGGGTGTCGTGATGATCTGTCCCTATCAGATCTTCCAATGCGCGGATGGTGAGCTGATGATCGCTGCTGGAAACGACACGTTGTTCGGCAAGTTCTGCGGCGTTCTCGGTCAGGACGGCTGGGCTTCGGATGAGCGATTTCGCACCAATCCGGACCGGCTGGAGCATCGCGAGGTGCTCATAGCCCTGTTGATGGGAGAAACCGCGAAGCGATCAAAGTCGGATCTTGCTGCATCGCTCGACGCGGCAGGCGTTCCGAACGCGCCAGTCCAGAACATGGCCGAGGTCGCCACCGATGCTCAGACGTTGGCCTCCGGGATGAAACGGGGGGCCGGAACCCTCGAGTTCTTCGGGTTGCCGTTGCGGTTGGACAAGCACCGGCCGGATCGTGTGGGCGATGCGCCTGCCCTCGGCGCGGACGACGCGTGGTTGCGGACGTTCTTGGCCGGAGAAGCTTCGTGACAGACGCAACCGAAGCGCATCAGACGGGCCCGCTCACCGGATTGCGGATCGTCGAGTTCGGGCACTTCATCGCCGCACCATTCGCGACCCGCGTGCTTGGCGATCTGGGGGCCGAGATCATCAAGATCGAACCGCCCTCGGGCGATCCCGTTCGGAGTTGGGGCGAACAACTCGATGGTAAGTCCCTCTGGTGGTCGTCGCATGCACGGAACAAGAAGTCGGTTTGCTTGAACCTCAAGGACCCGGCGGCGCGGGAGATCGCTCTGGGTTTGGTGGCCAAGTGCGACGCGGTGATCGAAAACTTTCGTCCCGGCCAGATGGAAAAGTTCGGCCTGGGACCGGACGATCTGGCATCCGTGAAGCCCGGCTGCATACTGGTGCGGATCTCCGGTTTCGGTCAGACAGGCCCGCGCGCTATGGAGCCAAGCTTCGGGATGATCGGCGAAGCACTGGGCGGTATTCGCCATCTCACCGGGCATCCGCCCGACGTCTCGGACCTGCCGCCCGTGCGCACGGGCGTGTCCTTGGGGGATACGGTTGCAGGTCTTTACGGCGCGATCGGGTTACTGGCGGCATTGCACGAGCAAAAGGGGTTAACGCTTCCTCAAGACACCCCTGTACGGATTGTTGACGTGGCCCTGACAGAAAGCGTCCTAAGCCTTTTGGAAGGTGTCCTGCCCGAATACGGCGCGCTCGGAAAGATCCGCCGTCCCGAAGGCGCCCGCCTGCCTGCAGCGGCCCCAAGCAGCGCTTACGCTTGTGCGGACGGATCCTTCATACTGATCGGCGCGAACTCCGATCCGTTGTTTGCGCAGCTGATGCGCGTAATGGCTCGCGATGCGCTGATCGATGATCCGCGGTTCATCGACAACCCCTCGCGCGTGGCCAATATCGATGCGATTGACGACGAGATATCGAGCTGGACCAAGTCCCGAGAACCCGAAGCGCTGCTTGCCGAGTTACAGGCCGCCGGAATCCCATCGTCCAAGATCTATACCGCGGCCGATATAGTGGCAGACCCTCAGTACCAAGCGCGCGGAGCTGTCCAGGCTGTGCGGGATCCCGTGCTGGGCCAAGACATCCTGCAACCGGCCCCGGTTCCACGGTTCCACGGTGAAAATCCCGAAGGCATTGCCTGGCCAGGCCCTGCGATCGGCGAGCATACCGAGCCCGTCCTGAAAGGGCTTCTCAACCTCTCCGACGAAGACTACCGTCACCTGAAAGACAGTGGAACGATCGGATCCGCTTAGGCACCTCTCTCTCCTCAGTTCAGGTAAACATGGCAGAGCCCAATCTGAAGACCGGCCTTATGGCCGCCGTTGCCATTCTGGTCATTTGGTCGGGCTTCATCGTTTTTTCCCGCGCTGGCGTGCTGTCCGGGCTGACGCCATACGACGTCGCCGGGCTGCGGTTCTTGGTGGCTGGTACGCTGACCGTGCCGTTCGCTTACGCTTGGTGGCCAAGACACTTGTCGCTGCGGGTTCAGATCCTGATCGCGTTGGCCGGGCCGGGTGCAGTCTATTCCGTTATGCTGTTCAAAGGGCTCGAGAATGCGTCGGCGGCGTATGGCGGTATCTTTGCAAACGGAGCGCTGCCGCTCTTCACGATGCTGATTGCGCTGATCGTGACGGGCGTCCGTCCAACCGCTGTCCAACTCATCGGGGCAATGGTGATCGTACTGGGTGGCGTCATGGTTGCGTGGCGCGGCCTGACGGCAGGCGGCGCAGACGTCGTGCTGGGCATCGGGCTGTTCGTCGGCGCATCGAGCCTGATCGCGACCTACATATACATGCTGAAGCATTGCAACGTGACGCCCAAGCAGGCGCTGGCGGTGGTAAACATCCCGAACGCTCTTCTCTACCTGCCTCTCTGGTTTCTGTTCCTGCCCTCGGCGATTGGCGAGGTTCCAACAGAAACCGTTCTGGCCCAGGCAGCATTTCAGGGGATTGGCCCGGGATTTCTCGCCGTCATGATCTTTGCACTCATGGCGTTCCACCTGGGTGCGACGCCGACTGCGGCTGTCTCGGCAACCGTCCCGGCCGCCGCCGCGCTGCTCGCAGTACCTGTACTCGGAGAGATCCCTACACCGCTAGAGTGGACCGGAATTGCGATTGTCTCGATTGGCCTTTGGGTGATGATCCGAAGCCGCTAGAACCGGCCTGAGAGGAAAACACATGACAGACATTATGATCGATGCTGACCGGCTCTGGTCGCGCCAAACTGCGACCGATAAATTCGGCGCGACGGCCAATGGCGGGGCGCACAGGATGGCGTTGACGCCCGAGGATATCGCAAGCCATCGCCTGATCGCGGACATCTGCCTGGCGCGCGGATGGGCGCTTGAACTGGATGACATCGGCAACATGTTCGCGATCCGTGCAGGTACGGACGAGGGCCTTCCGCCGGTTGCCAGCGGCTCTCACACCGACAGTCAGCCCATGGCAGGTCGTTTTGACGGGATGTCAGGCACACTCGCGGCTTTGGAGGCGATGGAGGCGATCGACGACGCGGGTGTGCGTACGAAAGCGCCGTTGATGCTCGCGGTCTGGAACAACGAGGAAGGCCCACGCTTCACGCCAGCATGCATGGGCTCGGCGGTCTACGCAGGTGTTCGCTCGCTGGATGAGGTGATCGACCAGGTCGATGCCGACGGGATCTCCCTACAGGGGTGTATTGACGATCTGGTAACCGCGATCCCGGAGGCGACGGCGCGCAAACTCGGGGCGCCTATCGGAGCCTTCCTGGAAAGTCATATCGAACAGGGCATCGAGCTTGAGACCTCTGGACATGTGATCGGTGTCGTCACCGGGATGCAGGGCTATCGACGCTGGACAATCGATGTCACCGGTGAGGATGCTCATTCCGGCACCATGCCCATTAGTCGCCGCAAGGACGCTTTCGTCGCCGCGACCGACATGGCCGTGGCATTGCGCACCGCATTTGCCGACGACACCGATGAGATGCGCTTCACGATCGGCAGGTTCGAGGTTCGGCCCGGAGGGATCTCGGTCGTTCCCGGGCACGTGCATTTCACGGTCGATATGCGCCACCCATCCAGCGCCACGTTGCGCCAACAAGGCAATCGGATTGGTGAGATCTGCCGCGAGCACGCGGGTCCCTGCACGGTCGATATCAATGAGTTCATTACCTCGGAGACATTGGAGTTCCCTGAAGACGTTCGCGCCCGACTGAAGGCGGCGGCCGACCGACATGGATACGCGAACCAGCCGATCTTCAGCCGCGCAAGTCATGACGCCCGGCATATCTCGCGGCTTTGCCCGGCAGGCATGATCTTCATCCCCTGCAAGGATGGCATCAGCCACAACGAGGCCGAGTCCGCCGAGAAGGAGCATTGCGCCGCGGCGGCTCAGGTCATTGCAGACGTCATGCTGGAACTGGCGGGCACGGACTGATCGATACGCGAGAGCGTTGCATTCTGGTGGTGCGCAATCGACCGCAAGAGGTTATGTGACCTCGCACAAACCTTCAAAAACAAGGTCCACTATGCTCTCGACAGAACCGGTTTCCGTTCCGCAATCCCTTTTGGACCGTGTTGAGGGTGAGCCCCCGGCGCGCACACTTGTGGTCGGCGCTCATACGCCGGTTGCGATGGAAAGCGCCAAGGCCTCGACCGACCTCGGCATCATTGAACCCGTCCTGATCGGACCGATGGCCGAAATGGAAGCATCGGCAGAGACGCTCGGCTGGGACATCACACCGTTCCGCCGGGTCCATGCGATCGGTGAGGATGGGATCGCCGATGCGGCGACGGTCGAGGTCGCCGATCACGCCGTACAGATTGTTATGAAAGGACAAATCCATACGGACGCCCTGTTGAAGGCAATGCTGAAGAAGGCGGCTGATGTGCGCCGTCAGACCCGCATGAGCCACGTCTTCCACATGGGCTTGCCGGATGGAAGTGCGCTGTTGCTGTCGGATGGCGTGCTGAACGTCTCACCGGCGCAGAACGCCAGCCGTGCGATCCTTCAGAACCTCGTCAAGGTTGCCCACGCCTGCGGGCTCGAACGTCCGAAGATCGCAATTCTCTCCGCTACCGAGGAGCCGATCCCGTCAATGCCAACCAGTCTGCAAGCCGCGGAACTGGCCGACTGGGGCAATACCCAAGGCTGGGAAGCCGAGATCGACGGGCCGTTTGCGTTGGATAATGCGCTCTCGCCCGAGGCTGTCCGTATCAAGGGAATCACCGGCCGTCCGGTTGCCGGACATGCGGATGCGATCCTTGTTCCGAACATCGAGTGCGGCAACGCCATGTTCAAGATGCTCGTCTATTTCCGTTCGGCCTGCGCGTCGGGTGTGATCGTCGGGGGGCGCGTGCCAATCATCATAACCAGCCGGGCCGACCCGCCCGCAGCGCGCATCGGGTCGGCGGCCCTTGCGGTTTTGTGCGCCGGGATCTGATCCGAAAGGGCTTCTGCGCAGGATATGCCGTGTGATTTGGTGCGGATGTTCCCCGTGATTTTCCTGGGGATTTTCTTCACGCAATTCTCAATTAACCGGATATCAGCCCTGTGCCATGGGCGCTCGGGACACTTCGATAATTCGACGCGCACAGAAGTCTGCTGACCGGATTTGAGCGCCCACCGGCGTTCGCAGGCGGGCGCCTCCGCCTAGGATCAATCCCTGCCGTTCAGGATCGACCGGACGCGAAAGTCAGCGGCGCGCGATCCGTCTGAGTCTCGATCGGCTGCCTTCGATTCTCCATCAATGCCATCGATCTTGATGTATGCAGCACCGCCCACGACCGAATCGAGATCGGTGTCCGCGATTGTCTTGGGCTGGTTTATCGTCTTCGTCATGTCGTTCTCCATCGTTTTTCGAATGGCGTGATTGCCATTGCCGAACAGGATGGAGGGCTGCCGTATCGCCCGGATGTCACCGATTGTATCTGTTGTACCGACGGCGCGCAGGCAGGCGCCGTCGGCAAACGATGCTGACGTGGATGGAGCACGCAGAGTGCTGCCTCGATGTGTCTGCCGCGCGCATTGCGCAAAGACGGTGACGGCCCGAACGGGAAGGCCTTAACGCCGTCTCAAAGCCATCGCTCGAAGACCCGGAAGACCCATGGTGACTGCCCAGTCTCAGCGGATCATGGAGACGCGCGGCTTCATGCGGCGTCGGGTAAGAGCCCCCTGCCCTCGAGCAATGCTTCCACACCGGGGAGCTTGCCACGGAAGCCGGTATAGGCGTCCTCGGGCTTTTCGCTGCCGCCTGCGGAGTACACGTTGTCGTAGAGGCGCCGGGCCGTATCGCCGTCGAACACGTCTCCGGTTTCCTCGAAGGCCTTGAAGGCGTCGGCGTCCATCACTTCGGACCACATGTAGCTGTAGTAACCGGCCGAGTACCCATCGCCCGAGAAGACATGCTGGAAGTGCGGTGTGCGGTGGCGCATGATGATGGCTTGCGGCATCCCGATGCGGTCCAGCACGTCGGCCTCGAAGCTTTTGGGATCGAAGTTGTCCGTGTTCTCGAGCACATGCATTTCGAGATCCACCAACGCCGAGGCGGTGAACTCGACCGTCGAGAAGCCCTGGCCGAAATTCTCTGCCGCAATCAGGCGGTCGACCAGTTCACGCGGCATCGCCGCGCCCGTTTCGACATGGATCGCGTGCTTTTCGAGGATCTCGGGCACCGCGAGCCAGTGTTCATAGAGCTGGCTGGGCAATTCCACGAAGTCGCGCGCCACGGATGTGCCGGAGATGTAGGGATAGGTCACATCCGACAGCAGGCCGTGCAGCGCATGGCCGAATTCGTGGAACAGCGTGCGGGCGTCGTCCCAGCCCAACAGCGCCGGATCCCCCTTGGCGAAGTTGCAGGTGTTGGTGATCACAGGGCGGCCAGGCGCCCAGAGCTTTTGCTGCGACCGCAGACCGGACATCCACGCGCCTGAGCGTTTAGAGGGCCGCGCAAAGTAATCTCCGATAAAGAGCCCGATAAAGTCGTCGCCGCGCTTGACCTCCCACGCCATGGCGTCGGGATGCGGCAGAGGCACATCGGCGCGCACGAAGGACAGGTCGAACAATCGACCCGCGACGTCGAACGCGGCGTCAATCATGTTCTCGAGCTTCAGATACGGCTTGATCTCGCTTTCATCCAGCGCGTGGCGCTCCTTGCGGAGCTTTTCGGCGTAGTGGCGCCAGTCCCAGGCCGCGAGCGCTTCGGTCTGCCCGTCGGCCCGCGCGAGTGCCTGGAGTTCATCGGCATCCGACATGGCCCGGGCGCTTGCAGGCTTCCAGACGGTTGTCAGCAGGTCGCGCACAGCGTCCGGCGTTTTGGCCATCTGATTGTCGAGTTTGAAGTCCGCGAACGTCTTGAAGCCGAGCAGGTTTGCGCGTTCCTGACGCAGCTTGACCGTCTCGGCGATGATGTCCCAATTGGTCGCCTCACCGCGATTGGCCCAGCCATCGAAGGCCTTCTGGCGCAGGTCGCGCCGGGTCGAGAACGTCAGGAACGGCTCGACCGAGGACCGGCTGAGCGTGATCACATAACCGTCGACGCCGCGTCTGTCGGCTTCGGACTTTGCCGTGTCGATCAGAAATGCCGGCAATCCGCCAAGATCGCCGGCGCCAAGCGTCATCGACCAGTCGGCTTCGTCTTTCAGCACGTTCTGACCGAACGCGGTGCCCAGTTCGGACAGCCGCCCCATGATCTCTTGCAGACGCGCTTTGCCGGTGTCGTCGAGTTTGGCGCCGCCGCGCACGAAGCTCTCATACATCAGGTCGAGAACGCGTGCCTGTTCCGCAGTGAGCGCGTCCGTTCCCTGATCGACCACCGCTTGCAGGCGCTTGAAGATCCGCTCGTCGGTGGCGTGCTTGGAATAGAGGCGCGAGAGGCGGGGCGAGATCTCGCGCTCGATCTCTTGAATCGCCGGATTGGTGTCGCTGCCTGCCCGGTTCCAGAAGACGGCATTTACCCGGTCGAGCAACAGGCCGTGGCGCTCCAGTGCTTCGACCGTGTTCTCGAACGTTGCCGGTTCGGGGTTCTCGCAGATCGCGTCGAACTCGGCTTCCTGTTCGGCGATGGCCGCATCGAAGGCCGGACGAAAATGATCGTCTTTGATCGCGGAGAAATCGGGCAGGCCGAACGGGCTGTCCCAGGGTTCGAGCAGCGGATTGGTCATTGGGTGTCCTTTCCGGGCGGGGTTCAGATGCCGAAGCCGCCGCCTACGGTGAGTGTTTCTCCCGTAATATAGGCAGCTTCCGGCGAGGCCAAGAACCGGACTGCCGGAGCGATGTCTGCGGGGGTGCCGGGGCGTGCCAGCGGGATCTCGGGAACGATGCGGTCGAGCACCTCCTGCGGGCGTGGATTGTAGTCGCGCTCGACCAGACCGGGCCGGACGGCGTTCACCCGGATGCGGGGAGCGAACTCGCGCGCTGCCGATATTGTCCAAGCCTCGAGTGCCGCTTTGCTCGCCGCGAAGACGCCCGCGACGGCAGGAGGACGCGCAGCGTTGATTGACGAGATGTTGATGATCGATCCACCCTCGGGCATCGACGGCAGACAAGCACCCGCGAGCGCCATGGGTGCTGCGACGTTGACCTGCATGACACGCGCGATCTCTGGCGCATCCGGCTGGGCTGAGGCGCTGACGCCTCCGACTGCTGCGTTGTTCACGACCACATCGATCCGTCCGAACCGCGCGATCACCGTGTTCGCGACGGTCCCGGGCACGGACGGATCGGCGAAGTCAGCATGGAGCGCCAGAGCGCCGGGAAGCTCTGCCCGCAGAGCCTCCGCGGCGTCCGCCCCGGCATGCCAGGTGAACGCGATGTCGTGATCCGGAGCAAAGGCGCGCACGATGGCCGCGCCGATCCCGCGCGCACCGCCGGTGACCAGGACGACCGCCTTCACTTCAACGCCGTGGACGGGCGTTCGTGCATCCGCGCGCGCCAGTCGCGCAGTGCCGTCATCTCCCCGGGGATGTCCCGCCTGAGCAATCGCAAGAAGTCGACGGCCACGATGCCGGTGATATCGGCAATCGTCAGGCGATCCGCCGCGATCCAGTCGCGCCCCTGGAGTTGTCGGTCAACCTCGGCCAGGCGCGCATCGATGCGCCCGGCATTGGTCTCGCCCCAATCGGGTGACTGATCCTCGAGCGCTGCCATCTTCGGATTGGTGTGGCGAAAGCACATCGCGATCGTCACCATCAGGCGCAATTCGATGCGGCGTTGCCACATGTCGATTGTGGCAACCTCGAGCGCGTCGCGGCCCATCATGTTGGGATCGGGGTAGAATTCCTCGAGATACCGGCAGATCGTCGGCGATTCGACCAGGACCGTGCCATCCGAAAGCTCCAGCGCCGGGATCTGGGGGCTTCCGACCTTCGCGATATAAGCGTCCTGCTTGTGCTCGCCATCCATCAGACTGATGTTGACCGTCTCGAGCTCGATGCCCTTTTCGGCCATGAAGATCTGCGTTCGACGGGGATTTGGGGCACGCGGCGTATGAAAGTAACGCACAGGATGCGGCAGGGACATGGCAGATCCTCCATTCTTTCGCCCGGTGGGGATGGAACCAGTGTTCCCCGACCGGCGCGCAATGCTTAACGTGGCGCTGCCGGAACTGGAACGGTAACGTCCAGTGCGTGTATGATGAAACGACACGTCCGCGCACGACCGGGCGCTTGCGGAGGAGGAACCAAAATGAAGCGTTTTCTGAAGGCTCTGGCCGTTGTCGCCCTGGCAACCGGTGCCGTGAGCGCCTGTGCGCCGACGGCGAAGAACACCCAGCAATCCCTGGCGCAGGAGCAGGCGACCGCGCGCAAGGTCGTGGCCGACATGGATCGCAAGGGCGCATTGCTGAAGGACAAGAACCTGAACAACTATGTCGGTTCGATCGTCTCTCGGGTCGCGAAGCAACGGCCAGCGGGGTCGGTCCCGCTGCGGACCTATCTGGTGAAGGACGCCGATGTGAACGCGTTCACCGTGGGTGGCGGTTACGTGTTCTTCAACGCGGGCATGATCGCGGCTATGGAGAACGAGGCACAGCTGGCCAGTGTCGCAGCGCACGAGATCGCGCATATCGATCGCGGCCATGTGCAGGCCGGGCAAGCGAACCGGACCGGCGTGCAGTTGGGTGCCGCGTTGGCATCCGTTGCCGGTGCAGCGCTTGGCGTGCCCGGTCAGCTGACGAACATGGCCGTGGGTCTTGGCGCGAACTACGCCGTGAATTCGTTCACCCGCACGCAGGAGACGGACGCCGACAACACCGGTGTGCAGTATCTGGCGGGTGCTGGCTACAATGTGCTGGAGGGTGCGAAGTCCTTTGCGGTGCTGCGACGGCTTTATGGCGATTCCAAAGGAGCGTCGGCCGCGTTTTTCTCGTCGCACCCGCCATCCTCGGAGCGCGAGGCCAATCTGACCGCGCAAGCCAAGCGCTTGGGCGCCACCAAGGGACGCGTGGCCGCGGACACCTATAACAAGCAGACGCGGGGCCTGCGCAAGGAAGCGCTGAAGTTCTACGAAGCGAAGGGGCGCAGCGCGGAAGCAGCACAGATCCGGCGGAACCTGCGCTAGGCCGCCCTTCAGATCATGGCCATCGCCCCCTTGCCGGGGCGGTGTCTCGCAAGTAGAACGCGCCCCAAAGAGGGCAGCCATGTTTCAGCACCGGCATCTGTTGGGGATCGAGGCGTTAACGCCCGAGGACATCACTCAAATCCTCGATCTTTCCGACCATTACGTCGAGTTGAACCGCCGCCGCGACAAGCACGAGGACGTGCTGACCGGTCTGACCCAGATAAATCTGTTCTTCGAGGATTCGACCCGCACAATGGCGAGCTTCGAGCTTGCCGGTAAACGGCTGGGTGCGGACGTGATGAACATGTCGGTGAAAGCCTCGTCCATGAACAAGGGCGAGACGCTGATCGACACGGCGGCAACCCTGAATGCGATGCGCCCCGACCTGCTGGTCGTGCGCCATCAAAACTCGGGCGCCGTTGCGTTGCTGGCGCAGAAGGTCAATTGCGCGGTGCTGAATGCAGGTGACGGCCGGCACGAGCACCCGACACAGGCCCTGCTGGATGCGCTGACGATACGGCGCAGCAGGGGCAGGCTTCAGCGCCTGACGGTGGCGATCTGTGGCGATATCGCAAACTCGCGCGTGGCCCGGTCGAACATCCTGTGCCTCAACCGGATGGAAAACCGGGTGCGGGTGATCGCACCGCCGACGCTGCTGCCGCCGGGCATCGACCGCTTCGGGGTCGAGGTCTTCGACGAAATGGCGGAGGGCTTGGCGGGCTGCGATGTGGTCATGATGCTGAGGATCCAGAACGAGCGTCTGACCGGCGCGGCCGTCCCCTCGACCCGCGAATACTATCACCGCTATGGCCTGACGGCGGAGAAACTGGCGCTCGCCAAGCCCGACGCCATCGTCATGCATCCGGGCCCGATGAACCGCGGGGTCGAGATCGACGCCGAGCTTGCCGACGATGTCGAACGCTCGGTGATCCGCGACCAGGTCGAGATGGGCGTCGCGGTTCGTATGGCCTGCATGGATCTGTTGGCGCGCCGCCAAACGACCGAGGCCGCATGACATCCGGATGGGCGCCGTACCTCGACGAAGGAGAAAGGCTTGTCTGGGAGGGACAGCCTGCAACGGGCTTGAGGTTCCGCCCCTCGGATCTGCTTCAGAGCGGCTTTGGCCTGATCTTCTTCTGCTTCTCGGTCTTCTGGGTCTCCATGGCCGCGTCGTCTGGCGGCGACGGCGACGGCGGCGTGTTCAGACTGATCTTCCCGCTCTTCGGTCTGCCATTCGTTGCGGTCGGGGCATACCTTTTGTTCGGACGGTTCTTCTGGTCCGCCCATGTGCGCCGCAAGACGCGATACGCGCTGACGAACAAGCGTGCCATCGTGGCGACAAGCGCCCTCGGGCGGAGCTTGAAATCGTGGCCGATCACAGCCGAGACGCGATTGGAGTTCGAACCGGGCGATCAGGCCACCATCTGGTTCCATGAAGAGGAACGGCGCGGCAGCAAGGGGCGGCGGTACACCGTGAAGAAAGGCTTCGAATATGTCTCGGGCGGGGACGAGCTTTACCGCCTGATGCGCTCGGTTCAGCAAGGCACAGCCGCATGAGCGCCCCGGTTCACTTGCTGAATGCGCGCCTGATCGATCCGGGCACGGACTATGATGGTCCGGGCGCCATTCGGATCGAGGACGGCCGCATCGCCGATGTGGTCCGTGGCGCGTCACCGGCCGTTCCGGGGATCGATTGCGGCCAGAATGTCCTGGCGCCTGGTCTTGTCGATATGCGTGTCTTCGTTGGCGAGCCCGGCGCGCGGCACCGGGAGAGCTTTCGCTCGGCCGGCGCGTCTGCCGCAGCCGGTGGCGTGACGACCATCATCATGCAACCCGATACCGATCCGTCCATTGACGACCCGGCCCTGGTTCAGTTCGTCCGGACACGCGGGCGCGAAGACGCAGCCGTCAGGGTCGAGACGATGGGCGCCCTGACGCGCGGCCTGAAGGGCCGGGAGATGACCGAGCAGCAGTTCCTGCTGGACGCAGGAGCCGTCGCACTGACCGATGCCGACCATCCCGTCGCCGATACCAGGGTGATGCGCGCCTGCATGACCTATTCGCGATCTACGGATGCGGTGATTGTCCATCACATCCAGGAGCCCAGCCTGTCGCGCGGGGCTTGCGCGACCTCGGGCGAGTTTGCGTCGCGCCTGGGACTGCCGACTGTGTCAGCAGTCGCCGAGAGAATCATGCTGGAGCGTGATCTTGCCTTGGTCGAAAGCACTGGCGCGCGCTACCACGCGGATCAGGTGACAACGGCCGCGGCACTCGCGCCGCTGGAACGCGCCCGAGACGCGGGGCTGCCGGTGACCTCGAGCGTCTCGATCCACCACCTGACGCTCAACGAATTCGACATCGCGGATTACCGGACGTTCTTTCGTCTGACCCCGCCGTTGCGGGCCGAGACGGACCGGACCGCCATCGTCGACGCACTTTCGGCGGGCCTGATCGACACCATTGTCTCTGGGCACCTGCCGCAGGACGAGGAGACAAAGCGCCTGCCCTTCGAGGAAGCCGCGACCGGCGCTGTCGGGCTTGAGACATTCCTACCGGCAATGCTGCGCCTGGTGCACGAGGCACGCCTGGATCTGTTGACCTTGTTCCGGGCTGGCTCCCTGCGACCGTCGCAGATCCTGGGCCTTGACGGCGGGCGGCTGAGCGTGGGCGCACCGGCGGATCTGGTTTTACTTGACCCGGACGCGCCATTCCGCCTTGACCGGGAAAATCTCCGGTCGCGTTCGAAGAACACGCCGTTCGACCGCGCGTTGATGCAGGGGCGGATCCTTGGAACCTGGGTCGCGGGCGAGCGCGTCTTCGGAGGACCGGATGCTCCATAGCATCATGGGATGGGAGCGCGCCTGGCCCGAACTCCTCGAAGCCTTCGGGATCGGTTACCTGATCGGATCGATCCCGTTTGGCATCCTGATCGCGGCGCTGTTCGGGCTGGGAAATCTGCGCAGCATCGGGTCGGGCAACATCGGTGCCACGAACGTTCTGCGGACCGGAAACAAGGTGGCAGCGGCGCTGACGCTGATCCTGGACATGCTAAAGGGGCTGATACCGGTCGCCTGGTTTCTGAGCGGCGAGGGGGATCTCTCGGCCCAGTGTGCGGCACTCGGCGCGGTTCTGGGGCACTGCCTGCCGATCTGGCTGAGGTTTCGCGGCGGCAAGGGTGTGGCGACGTTTCTGGGTGTGACGCTTGGGCTGAGCTTTCCGGCAGGTGCTGCGGCTTGCCTGACATGGTTGCTTGCGGCGGCGTTGTTTCGATATTCCTCGCTGTCGGCGATCGTGTCGGCGGCGTCATCGCCCCTTTGGTTCTATCTTTTGGATGGCCCGCGCGCCGTGCTGTGCATCGGTTTGCTCGGTGTCTGGGTGATCCTGCGTCATCATGCAAACATCAGGCGCCTGATCGCCGGGGACGAGCCACGGATCGGAAGCGTTCCCAAAGACAGTTAGAAGCGGCGGTATCGTACTTAACCCGCACTTAACCAAGCATGCTGATCCTCTGCCAGTCGGTTAGGAGTATTCACATGTCCCGCACGCAATCTGCCGCAGCGTTACGCCAAGACAGCATTCCACTCGATCTCGGACGCACCGACCTACTGACCGAGAACGAGCGCATCGCGCGTCTTCGGTTGCTGCGCAGTCACAATGTCGGACCGCGCACGTATTCTCACCTGATCCGGCGCTTCCACAGTGCTGCCCGGGCGTTGGAGGCGCTGCCAGACCTGGCGGCGCGCGGCGGCAAGTCCGGTTACCGGATCTGCCCGCTCGACACGATCGAAACCGAACTGGAGGCCGGTCAGTCCCTGGGTGCCCGCATGGTCCAGTTGGATGACCCGCTGTACCCGAAGATGCTTGCGCAGCTTGATCCGCCGCCGCCGATCCTCTGGATGAAGGGCCGTGTCGAACTGCTCGAAGATCAAGGCGTCGCTCTGGTGGGGTCGCGCAATGCCTCGGCACTCGGGATCCGGACGGCGCGCCGTCTCGCCCGCGAGCTTGGGACGACGGGCTACACTGTGGTCTCGGGCCTGGCGCGCGGGATCGATGCAGCCGCACACGAGGCGAGCCTGGCGACCGGCACCGTCGCCGTGATGGCCGGCGCACTCGACAAGCCGTATCCGCCGGAGAACGTCGAACTTTGCAAGCGGATCGCGGAGGACGGGCTTCTGATATCCGAGATCCCCTTTGGCATCGAGCCATCCGGCAAGCATTTTCCGCGCCGGAACAGGATCATCTCGGGGCTGTCGCTCGGCGTGGTGGTCGTGGAAGCAGCCAGCCGGTCCGGCAGCCTGATCACGGCGCGGTTCGCACTTGAGCAAGGCCGCGAAGCCATGGCCTGCCCCGGCGCACCCGAGGATCCGCGCGCATCCGGGTGCAACGCGTTGATTCGCGAAGGTGCAGCGCTGATCCGCCACGTCGGCGATATCGAGGAAGCGCTGGCAGCACCCCGCACCATGATGCTGATGGAAGACGGTGGAGATTTCGACTTCGATGCCGACACCTTTGGCGACGAGGCAATGCGCGACGAATACGACGCGCTCGCGGATTTCGACGAAGAGGGCGGCGGGCATGGTGACGAGGCCCTGGCCGAACAGGTGGTCGAGCTTCTCGGCCCCCAGGCCGTCGAAATCGACGAAGTGGCACGCCAGTGCGGCGCCTCGCCACAGGATATCTCGCTGGCGATTCTCGAACTCGATCTGGCAGGCCGGATCGAGATCCTTCCGGGCGGGATGATCGCACGCACCGAGATGTGAACAAAGACCGCACCACAGCGCGCGCCGAGCGCTGACCGTTGACAGCGCAGGGCACCTAACCCATCTTCCGCCGCTAATCGCAGGACGCGGGCAGAACGCGGGCACTACGCCCACCGGCATTGCCAGATCGCGTTTCCGCAAATCTTGGATTGATGCGTCGAGGTCATGCTTCGGCGGCTTTGGGAGATCAGTATGGCTGTTGTGGTTGTTGAATCCCCTGCGAAGGCAAAGACGATCAACGGCTATCTCGGCAAAGACTTCACGGTGCTTGCGTCCTTCGGCCATGTGCGCGACCTGCCCGCAAAGGACGGCTCGGTTGATACCGATGCGGGCTTCGAGATGAAGTGGGAGATCGACGCAAAGTCCCAGAAGCACGTCCGGGCCATTGCGGACGCTCTCAGAGATGACGACCGGCTCATTCTCGCAACCGACCCTGACCGCGAAGGCGAAGCGATCTCATGGCATCTGCTCGAAGCGCTAAGAAAGCGCCGGGCTGTCAAGAAGACCACCGATGTTCAGCGCGTGGTCTTCAACGCGATCACGCGGACCGCCGTCACCGACGCGATGAAGAACCCGCGTGAGATCGACATGGAGCTGGTCCAGGCGTATCTGGCGCGCCGGGCTCTGGATTATCTGGTCGGCTTCAACCTGTCGCCCGTACTTTGGCGCAAGCTGCCCGGATCGCGCTCGGCCGGGCGCGTTCAATCGGTGGCTTTGCGGCTGATCGTCGAGCGCGAGATGGAGATCGAAGCCTTTCGCGCTCGTGAGTACTGGACCGTCAAGGCCGTGCTGACAACACCGGGCGGAGCGGAATTCGAAGCGCGTCTCACCGTGCTCGACGGGAAGAAACTGGACCGGTTCGATCTGCCCGACGAGGCATCGGCCACGGCGGCGACACAGGCTGTCTCGGCAGCGGCGCTGTCGGTATCGAAGGTCGAGGCCAAACCGCAGACGCGCAATCCCTCGCCGCCGTTCATGACCTCGACGCTTCAGCAAGAGGCCAGCCGCAAGCTCGGGATGGCCCCGCAGCAGACCATGCGCACGGCGCAGCGGCTCTACGAGGCCGGGCACATTACATACATGCGGACCGACGGCATCGACATGGCGCCCGAGGCTGTGTCCGATGCGCGTTCGGCCATCGGCGATCGCTACGGCGCACGCTATGTCCCGGACAAGCCCCGGATCTACAAGAACAAGGCGAAGAACGCGCAGGAAGCGCATGAGTGTATTCGCCCGACCCGGATGGGCGTGGCCCCATCGGACCTCAAGCTCGAGAGTGATCAGATCCGGCTTTACGATCTGATCTGGAAACGTGCTGTTGCGAGCCAGATGGCGGCCGCCCGGTTGGAGCGCACGACCGTAGACATCGCTGACGGCAACGGGCGGGTCGCACTGCGCGCCACTGGTCAGGTGGTCACGTTCGATGGTTTCATGAAGGTCTACGAGGAAGGCCGCGACGATGTTGTCGATGATGATGACAAGCGTCTCCCGGCGATGGCGAGCGGCGAGCACCTGGGGCGCAAGTCCGTTTTGCCGGAGCAGCATTTCACCCAGCCCCCGCCACGGTATTCCGAAGCGACGCTCGTCAAGAAGATGGAAGAACTGGGGATCGGGCGCCCGTCGACATATGCCTCGATCATCGGGACGGTGCAGGACCGGGAATATGTCCGCAAAGAGAGTGGACGCCTTGTGCCCGAGGATAAGGGCCGCCTGGTGACGATCTTCCTGATGAACTACTTCTCGCAATACGTGGCATACGATTTCACAGCGGGGCTGGAGGAACAGCTGGACGACATCTCCGGCGGGCGGATCGACTGGCAGCTCGTCATGGAGACGTTCTGGAAGGACTTCCGGGCGGCGCTGGACGAAACCTCGGACCTTCGCATCGGCGAGGTGCTCGAGAAGATCAACGAAATCCTGGCGCCGCATCTGTTCCCGGACAAGGGTGACGGCACGGATCCGCGTCTGTGCCCGAAATGTGCGATCGGTCAACTTTCGATGCGGACAGCACGGTCCGGCGGGGCGTTCATCGGGTGTTCGAACTATCCAGACTGCCGATACACGCGCCCGCTTGGCGGCGAGGAAGCCGATGACGACGGCATCGGGCCGGATGGTGTGTTGTTGGGTAAGGCGCCCGAAGGTCTGGATGTCCGGTTGCGATCGGGCCGGTTCGGTCCTTATGTCCAACTCGGCGAGGCCGAGGATGCACCCGACGGCAAACCCAAGCGGTCTTCACTGCCCAAGGGCACCGAGGTCTCGGCGGTCACGCTGGAACTGGCACTCGGTCTGCTGTCCCTGCCCCGAGATGTCGGCGCGCATCCCGATGACGGTGAAATCATCCAGGCCGGGATTGGCCGCTACGGTCCCTATGTCCGGCACAACCGGACTTATGCCAGTCTTGAAGACGGCGACGATGTTCTGACGGTCGGTATGAACCGCGCCATGGATCTGATCGCGCGCAAGGCCTCTCGCGGTGGTCGCGGGCAGGCGCAAAAGCCGTTGCGCGAATTGGGTGAGCATCCCGATGGCGGTCCGATGAGTGTGATGGATGGGCGCTACGGTCCTTACGTGAAGTGGGGCAAGGTGAATGCCACAATCTCCAAGGATCAGGACCCCAACACGATATCCTTCGAAGATGCCGTCGCACTAGTCGAAGCCAAGTCCGCCGGGAAGAAAAAGAAGCCTGCCGCGAAAAAAGCGGCCGCGAAATCTTCGGCTTCCGCCAAGAAAGCGACGAAGAAGGCTCCGGCCGCCAAATCAGGAAAATCCAAGAAATCGAACGGCCCGGCGGCCAAGGATCCATGATTTCGCGTGACGCGCGCGCAATCCCACGATCGATCCGTTCCGCTGCCCGCAAAACCTGGACCGACCTGAAAGACGACCTGCATGGATAGTCTTCCGGATCGCGAGACGCTGCTCGCATGGATACGGGAAAACCCGGGACAGTCGGGCAAGCGTGAGATTGCGCGGGCCTTCGGCATCAAGGGGCCGGACCGGATCGAACTGAAGCGTATGTTGCGGGATTTGCAGGAAACGGGAGAGGTCGAACGTCACCGGCGGCAGGTTCGCGAGCGCGGCGCTTTGCCCAATGTCTGCGTCTTGATCGTGACCGGACCGGATGATGACGGCGATCTTTTCGCACGGCCTCTGAAGTCGACCGGAGATGCACCGCAGCCGCGGATTCTTCTGAAACCGCGCAAGAAAGACCCGGCTTTTGCAGCGGGAGACCGGCTGCTTGCGCGCATGCAGCGGGTTGCGGGTGACGATGTCGACTACGAAGCGACGCCGATCAAACGCATAGCTGCCGACGGGCAAAGGATGATCGGGATCTACCGTGCCGGCAACGGCGGGGGCAGGCTGGAACCGGTCGAGCGCAAGGCGTCGAAGGAATGGGTCATTCCCCGGGGCGAGGACGGCGGCGCCCGCGATGGTGATCTTGCCGAAGCCGAGGAAATCGAGGGGCGTCGGTTCGGGCTGCCGCATGGCCGGATCATTGCCCACTACGGGAATCTCGACGAACCAGGCGCGGTTTCGCGCGTCGCACTTCTGAAGCATCAGATCCCGCATGAGTTCCCGGCCGACATTGAAGCCGAGGCCGGATCCGCAACAGGCATCGATGCGCTTGGAGACCGGGAGGATCTTCGTGATCTGCCGCTCGTTACAATCGATCCACCGGATGCACGGGATCACGACGACGCCGTCTGCGCTTTGAAAGACGAGGATCCGGCCAATCCGGACGGTTTCGTCGTGTGGGTCGCGATCGCCGACGTCGCGCACTATGTCCGGGCGGGGAGTGCTTTGGACCGCGAGGCACGGGAGCGCGGAAACTCGACCTATTTCCCCGATCTTGTCGTGCCGATGCTGCCGGAGACGTTGAGCGCGGATCTCTGTTCACTTCGCCAGGATGTGGAGCGGCCGTGCCTCGCCGTTCGGATGGTTCTGAACGCGGAAGGTGACAAGCTCGAGCATCGGTTCGCGCGCGGTCTGATGCGGTCCCGGCAGGACCTGACATACGCGATGGTTCAGGCGGTCGCTGACGGCGACGATGTCGCCGATCTCGCCTCGGGTCTTGAAGATCACATCCGAACGCTTTTCGACGCCTATCGCGCAGCCGACCGTGCGAGGACCCACCGCCAGCCGTTGGACCTGGATCTGCCCGAGCGTCAGATCGTCCTCGGAGAGGATGGCAAGGTCGCGTCGATCAACTTTCGCGATCGGCTGGACGCACACAGACTGATCGAGGAATTCATGATCCTCGCCAATGTCTGTGCGGCCGAGACGCTTGAGACCAGGCGAACACCCCTGCTCTATCGCGTTCACGAGGAACCGAACCCCGAAAAACTCGACGCATTGCGTGAGGTGGCCGAGGCAATGGGGCTCTCACTGGCCAAGGGGCAGGTCTTGCAGCCACGTCAGTTGAACGGTCTGCTCGAGAGCGCCAAGGGAAGAACGGATGCCGATGTTATCGCGATGTCCGTGCTCAGGGCTCAGACGCAAGCATATTATGCCAATCAGAATTTCGGGCATTTCGGGCTGAACCTGAAGCGGTACGCGCATTTCACGTCGCCAATCCGGCGCTACGCTGATCTGATCGTGCATCGGGCATTGATCTCGGCGCTGAAACTGGGCGGCGACGGGCTGAGCGGACCAGAGACCGACCGGCTGCCGGAAACCGCCGAACACATCTCGCGGACCGAGCGCCGTTCGATGGAGGCCGAGCGCGAAACCGTGGACCGCTATGTTTCGGCTTTCCTGGCGGACCGGACCGGCGCCGAGTTCAGTGGAAGGATCTCGGGCATCTCGCGTGCCGGTGTTTTCGTCAGGCTCGACGAAACGGGGGCAGACGGGCTCATCCCGATCTCGACCCTGGGGAATGATTATTTTCGCTACGACCGGGACAGTCACCTCCTGCGGGGAGAACGCTCGGGACTGGAGTTCCGGGCAGGCATGACCATCCGTGTGCGGTTGATCGAAGCGACGCCGATCAGCGGCGGCCTGATCTTCGAGCTTCTGCACGCCGACGGTCATCATGGCTTTGGCCGCCGCTCTGGTGGCGCGCGGATGAAGGGCAGCCCGCGCAAGGTGGCGCGTGCCCGACTCAAGAAGGCACGGGCCGCGAAGAAGGCCAAGCGGACGCGCTGATGCAGAGTGCCTTGTCACGACCCAACGATTGCGCAACTATCGCCGCACTGTGGCGAAACATGGGGAACTCGCGGTGCTGCAACGGCTTGCATTCGCAGCAATATTCTGGAGCGTGACGCTAGGCATTGCCGCCGCCGATCCGGTGGGAACGTATTCGGTCGAAGGCGTCTCCGCAGGCACGGGCGACCGGTATAGCGGGTCAGTTGAGGTCAGCCGTTCGGGCGACCGCTACATTGTTGAATGGACCCTCGACGGAGCGGCACGCAGCGGTGTTGCGATGGGCGGGGCATTCAGCCAGGGATCATTCGTGATCGGACCTGCGCATCAGGATGACTTGATGCTCGCCATCGGGTTTTCGGATCAATCCGGCTTCGGGACAGCGACGATGTTTCTTCAGCCCACGGGAAGCTATGAGGGCTTTGTCGTGCACTCGGACGCGACGCTGGCCGGTCAGGAAACCTGGACTGTCACCGCACGGTAGATTTCCGCGGTAAGCTATTGTTTTTATTATAAATTTTCGCGCCAGCCTCGCGTCACTCGACAGCGCGGATCAGCTTCTTGTCGAACACTTTCATGACCTGCGAGAGATCCCGGCCGCGTTTCAGAATGCCACCGGTCGGTGAAGACACGCTGTAGGCGCCCTGGCGAAGCGCATCGCGGGGCTTCTTCTCGACGCAGTAAAGCGGCGTCTCGCTGGTCCTGCGAAAGATCGAAAACACGGCCCGATCCTTCAGGTGATCGATGGCATAGTCCCGCGCGATCCCGAGGCTCAGCATGCGTCCGTAGACGTTGAGTATCAGCGTGAGTTCGCGCCGATGGAACGTGACAAGCTGCGGCTCGTTCGCGCGCGCGTCCTCCTGGTTCGCAACCACGCCAAACGTTGAGAGACCGGAAGTATCAATCGGCTTCATGAGCCAACGGTGACACCGATCGCGCCGGAAATGCAACCCCGATGTCGCCACAATCCGCAATGGTCGGATTCACAAAAGCGCCCTGTTGGCGACAGAGATCGGTCGCAGGCGATTTGCATGTTGTTCCTGCCTTCGGGCGGTCCGGAGCCATGCAATTCAGCCCCCACCCCGAATCATGGTTCCGGGCTCCCGCCGAAGGTGCGGCCTAGTACAGATTGAGTGTGTAACTGACCCGATGCGTCGCGATCGTGCGTTCCGCGGTCCCTAGTGGCACTGAGTCGGGTCAAACAAATAGGTCGCGCCGTCGTATTCATCGAAATAGTCGCCGATGTTCGGATGATCAACAGGCTGACCGGTATCATCGGGAAGCAGGTTCTGTTCTGATACATAGGCGACGTAGTAGCTCGTCTCGTTCTCTGCGAACAAATGATAGAACGGCTGATCCTTGCGGGGGCGCATCTCCTCCGGAATCGAGAGCCACCATTCCTCGGTATTCGAAAACTCCGGATCGACATCGAAGATCACGCCCCGGAACGGATGGACCCGGTGACGCACCACAGCGCCGATACGATATTTTGCCTTGGCTCGCAGCACGCTCAATGCCTTTGACTAAACAGAATGCTTGCAGCCCAATGCTGCGCTGCACGATCCCGTGCATATAGACCCAACGTCTCTGCTTGCCAATGCCGTCGTGGTCACACGCGATCCAGCGCGACGGGGTTTTGCGTCTTAGGCGTTATTCTGGTAAGGTTATCAAAACACTATCATGGGGGACGAGCAGTGAACCTCCGCATCATGAAGACTTTGCCGCTTGTCGGTGCCCTGCTGCTGTCGGCGTGCGGGGGTGGTCCAGATGTGTCCGAAGCGCCGCGGAGTCAGAACGACCTGTGTGCGATCTTTGATCAACGCCCGGGCTGGCGCGACGCGATCGCGGCGTCCGAGCGAAAATGGGGTGCGCCAGCACCCGTGCAGATGGCGATCATCTGGCGCGAGTCGAGTTTCCGGTCGAACGTACGCCCCGGACGGCGATCGTTCCTGGGGTTTACAACAGGCTACGCATCATCTGCCTTTGGATACTCTCAGGCTATCGACGGAACCTGGGACTGGTACCGCAAGGACACCGGAAATCGCGGCGCTGACAGGACCGATTTCGACGACGCCGCTGATTTCGTTGGCTGGTACATGTCGAAGACCTCCCGCTCGAACGGTGTCGGCATGCATGATGCCTACAACCAGTATCTGGCCTATCACGAGGGCCATGCAGGGCACAGGCGCGGCAGTTATCGCCAGAAGAACTGGTTGATGGAAGTGGCGCGAAAGGTGGCCGCACAGGCAGCGCGCTATCGCGGTCAGTACGGGCGCTGCGCGTAACTGGCCGGTCTAGCCGAACACCTTCTTCCACTGACGGCGCCACCACCCGGCGGTTTCGTCAATTTCTTCGTCGATTGCTTCGACGACCGGATCGACATGGCGTTTGCGCAGGATGATCAGCATCCGATAGAGCACGAGCACGCCTGTGATCAGGGCCGTCAGGAAAATCACGTTGAACAGGGGAAACGGGCTGGCGTCGGGACCATCGGCAGGTCGGATCGACACTGCGTTGGGGAACCAGGACCAGTAAGTTATGCGCCAGCCATAGTGGCGCACAATCATCCACTTCGGATTGTCCGGCGTCGATGTCGCGTTGTCAGCCTCGGCCGCCAGGTTGGCCGTGTCGAATTTGAAGTAGAACGGGAAGCCCCAGCCCGTGTCTTCGTTTGAATAGACGCTCGGCGAGCCATCGGGCCACGCGGCTTTTATGTAACGCACATCGTGGGTCCGCGTGATGGCATTGCCCTGGGCGTCGGTCGTCTCGAAGTCCTCGCGCACGACTTCCGTTGCGACGATGCGGACAACATCGTTCTGCGGCAGGTAGTAATGCAGGAAGGAACCGATCAGCAGAACGATCAGCGCCAGAAGGATCCACTTCACATAGGCCATGGGAACTCCCCCTTCGCTGGCCCTCCCAAAGTTCGGGAGGAGGCTGCACTTCGCCCGTATATAGGCGGGGAATGTTGGGAAATCTATTGCGGTGTCGGCCCGAACATCTTGGAGACAACACTGCGCGCCGGATCGATTGGGAGATGCACGTCCCAGGGCGTTTGCCTAGCTTGCCCTCGCATCCGACTTGCTCAGTCGGTTCCGAACGCGCTGTCGGCACGGAACACTACACAAAGGTCGCCGAGACGTTCCCGAACGCAGAAGAGGTTACCTCGACACGGCTGCATTCTGCCATAGGGATCGGCGGGCCCCACGCTCCCGTCAAAAGGCGGTCGCCCGCGCGAAGCGACTTGCCCTGTGCATCGAGTTTCTCCGCCAGCCAACCGATTGCCGAGATCATGTCATCCGGCCAAGTCAGGTCGTCCCAGGAGTCGACGGTCTCGCCATCATAGATCAGCTTGAGGTCGGTCGTCGTGACGTCCTGGATCTGGTGCACCGGCGGTCCCCAGACGACTCCGGCAAGGATCGCATTGTTCGCGAGCAGTTCGTGCCCGTGGGGGGCTTCGCCTCGCATGGTCAGGTTGTGGATCTCGATCACCGGATGGATCGAGGCGATGACCGGCAACAAGTCTGCCGAAGTCTTCATGCCGGGCGTCACAGGACCCGAAAGCGTGATCGCGAACTCTGCTTCCATCGACGGGTTCGAGTATTTGGCTTTGCTCAGCGTTGCCCCGGTCGCGTGCTGCTCGGTTGACCACAGGCGACCATAGGCCGGATGGGAAAGACCCATCTCCTTTTGATTGCCTGCGAACACGCAGCCGATCTTGTACCCGACGACGTGTTCTCCCCGGGCTTCGCGCAGGACCGCGACGGCTGCTTGAAGCTGCCATGCCTCGTCAATCTCCAGCCGGAGCCCCTCGCCAAAGACGGTGCCCGGCGTTGCGTGGTCGTAGTCAGCCAGCATGCCCTCGGCCAGCGTCTTCAGGGAAACGTCATCCAGCATGTGCGCCTCCATCGCTTTCAGCGAAACTAGAGGCGGCGGCGCCGGCTGTCACGTGCAGCCAAACCCAAGAATGGTGATCTATTGCGGAGACATCCCTCGCAGGCGTTCCGACCTGCGGCGCAGCATCTCCACCGTTGCCAGCAGACACACCGAGATGATCACGAGGATCGTCGCGACCGCAAGAATGGTCGGCGAGATCTGTTCGCGAATGCCGCTGAACATCTGACGCGGGATCGTGCGTTGTTCGACATCAGCCATCTGCAGCACGATGACGACCTCGTCGAACGAGGTGATGAAGGCGAACAAGGCGCCCGAGATCACACCAGGCAGGATCAGTGGCATCTGCACCTTGAAGAAGGTCGTGACCGGGTTGGCGCCCATGCTTGCGGCCGCGCGGACCAGGGATTTGTCAAAGCCGACCAGAGTTGCGGTGACGGTGATGATGACAAAGGGCGTCCCCAGCACGGCATGTGCAAGGATCAGTCCGAAATAGGTCTTGCCGAGGCCAACCTGGCTGAACGAGTAGAACAAGCCCGACGCGGTGATCACCAACGGCACGATCATCGGCGAGATCAGGGTTGCCATGATCGCGCCCTTGAACGGCATCTCGGACCGGCTGAGGCCGACGGCGGCCAATGTCCCAAGTGCTGTCGCCAGAAGGGTCGCGAAGATGCCGATGAAGAAGCTGTTCTTGATCGAGCGCACCCATTGCGCGTTGTTCCACATGTCGGCCCACCAGCCCGCGACGGCATCGGGGGCGGCCATGCCGTTGCGCAGGATGTCGGCGTACCAGCGGGTCGAGTACGCGTCGGAGTCAAACTCCAGCATCCCCTCGGTAAAGCTGAAATACGGCTCGACGTTGAAGCTGAGCGGCATGACGATCAGGATCGGCGCCATCAGGAAGATGAAGATCAGCGCGCAGATGAACCGGAAGCTGTAGTACCAGACCCGCTCGCCGGTGGATGCGTATGGAGGCAGTGCCATGTCCGATCACCCCAGCTTCATGTTGTCGATGCCGACGATCCGGTCGTAGAGCCAGTAGAGGAACAGCACGAACACCAGCAGCACGAGACCGAGCGCGGCCGCTAACGAATAGTTCAGCGAACTTCGCATGTGGGTGTCGATGATGTTCGAGATCATCACGCCTTCCTGCCCGCCCAGCAGGGCCGGGGTGATATAGTAGCCAATCGCCAGGATGAAGACGAGGATCGCGCCCGCACCGATGCCAGGCACGGTCTGGGGGAAGTAGACCCGCCAGAATGCTGTCCAGTTCGTGGCCCCAAGTGATTTGGCGGCACGCACATATTGCGGTGGGATCGACTTCATCACGGAATAGAGCGGCAGTATCATAAACGGCAGCAGGATATGCGTCATCGCGATCAGAGTGCCGAGTTTGTTGTAGATCATCGAGAAGCGCTGCTCATCCGTCGTCACCCCAAGGAAGACGAAGATGTCATTCAGGGCCCCCTGCCCCTGAAGGATCGCGATCCACGCGGTCGTGCGCACCAGGATCGAGGTCCAGAACGGCAGCAGCACGAGGATCAGCAACAGGTTCGAAGTGCGCACCGGCAGTGTCGCGAGCAGATAGGCCACCGGGTATCCCAGTGCGATCGTTGCCAGCGTCACGATCAGCGAAATCTCGAGCGTGCGCAGGAACAGCTTCACGTGAATCTGCACGTTCTCAGGTTGCCAGCCGATGCCGCCTTCCTCGGTGATGCGCAGGTCCAACGCCTTCAGCACGAAGGACAGTGTGTAGGAACTCGAGACCCGCTTCATGGCGTGCCAGTATTCGATCTGGCCCCATTTCTTGTCGGTCTTGATCAGGCCCTCCTTGAACGGGGCCTCCATCTTGGCAGCACGGCGGGTGGTTTTCTTGAAGAGCGACAGCGCGCCCGAGATCTCTCGGTTCAGACGCGCACCGACCTTGGTCGGGAGAGCGCGGTCAATTTCGCGCGCTTGCTTGATGTCGGCGACGACGGCAGCGTAGAGCGCCTCGTCCGGAAGATCCTGGCCATCCCAGTCGCCGATCAGTTCGGTCGTGCGGGGCATCCCCTCGGCGAATTGGTCGTTGTAGACGCCCTGGAACAACAGGACGACGATCGGCAGGAAGAAGAACAGCGAGATAAAAGCCAGCAGTGGTGCGACCAGGCCGAATGCGCGCACACGGCTCACGAACATCGCCTTGGCAAGTCGCGCCTTAAGCGGGGTGCCATCCGCGGCCATCAAAGGCCCTTGTGTCGTATCGGTCATAAGATCCCGCCTGTTCGGACGTAGGGCGCGCAATGCGCACCCTACAGGTTCAGCTTACTGAGCAAGCCAGGCGTTGAAACGCTCGTTCATCTCGTCCTGGTTGTCGGCCCAGAACTCGAAGTTACTGACCAAAGCAGTCTCGAGGTTGTCCGCCGCCGTCGGCATGTTCGGACCCATTTCGGTCTTGCCGTCGTTGTAGAGACCGACGAGCGGCCCCGAGGACTTGCGGGCCGGACCGTAAGCGATCCACTTGGCCTGGTCCGCCAGACGCTGCGTGTCGGTCGAGAACTTCACGAAGTCCAGCGTGGCTTCCATGTTCGGTGCACCCTTGGGGATGACCCAAAGGTCGAAGTCCAGGATCTGAGCGTCCCAGTTCACGACGAACGGCTTGCCCTCGCCAGCGGCTGCATTGAAGATACGGCCGTTGTAGGCCGTGGTCATGACCACCTCACCATCTGCGAGCAGCTGCGGCGGCTGAGCACCGGCTTCCCACCAGACAACCGAGTCCTTGATGGTGTCGAGCTTGGCGAATGCGCGGTCAACACCTTCCGGCGTGCCCAGAACATCATAGACGTCACCAGGTGCAACACCGTCCGCCATCAGCGCCATTTCGAGCTGGGCTTTCGGGTTCTTGCGCAGGCCGCGCTTGCCCGGGAACTTCTCGAGATCGAAGAAATCAGCAATTCCCGTGACACCCGAGGTCTTCGATGAGTCATACGCAAAAATGGTCGACCAGACGATGTTGGCGACCGCGCACTCGGGCAGCGAGCCTTCAATGAAGTCTTCGATGGCAGGCGTGCCATCCGGTGCCGGGGGCAGGATCGAGTGGTCGATCGGCTCAAGCAGGCCTTCATCGCAACCACGGACCGCGTCCGACAGCTCGACGTCAATCACGTTCCAGGTGACGTTGCCCGCCTCGACCTGAGCTTTCACCTCGGCCAGCCCGCCATTGTAGTCTTCCGACACGATCGTGTTGCCGGTCGCTGCCATCCACGGCTTGTGATAGGCTTCGACTTGGCTTTTCGTATAGGCGCCGCCCCAAGAGACGACGGTGATCGATTCGCTCGCCAGGGCGGAGCCTGCGACGGCCACCGCGCTGACTGCACCGATCAAGGCAGTTCTGAGTTTCATGCTTCTACTCTCCCTAGTTTTCGGACCCGTCTTGCACCTGCGCTGCGCTCCCCGGGCACGGAGCGCCAGGTATGATGTTGTGTCGATCTACGCGGCGTCCAGAGCGCGGCAATCGTCGGTGATCCATCCGATTGGCGTGGTCTCGCCAACATTCAGTGCCGCGTGGCTGGACGAGTTCGGCACCTTGACGATGAAATCATCGTGGCCCGCAACCTCCATGCGGCAGCGGATGTGATCGCCCAGATAGATCAGTTCGACCACCTTGCCATCCATCCGGTTCGGAGCCTCCGGCTCGCCGATCAAAACGCGCTCTGGCCGGATCGACAGCATCGTCCGGTTGCCTTCGCCACCGCAATTGACGGCCAGCGCACCGATCTCGGCCCCACCGTCGATGGCGACCCGCGCCTCGGACCCACTGACCGAGGTCACCTTGCCGCCCAGCTTGTTGTTCTCACCGATGAACTGCGCCACGAACGCGTTCTCCGGGCGTTCGTATAGATCCGCGGGCGGTGCGAGTTGCTGGATGACACCGTCGTTGAACACAGCGATCCGGTCGGACATCGTCAGAGCTTCGGATTGATCGTGTGTCACGTAGACAACCGTGACGCCCAGACGTTCATGCAGGTGCTTGATCTCGTACTGCATATGCTCGCGCAGTTGCTTGTCCAGCGCGCCGAGCGGCTCGTCCATCAGCACCAGTTCCGGCTCGAACACCAGTGCCCGGGCCAAAGCAACTCGTTGCTGCTGGCCGCCCGAGAGCTGCGCGGGGCGTCGTCCCGCGAATTCCCCGGTGCCCATCTGCACCATGTCGAGCGCGCGCTGAACCTTCTGGTCAACGTCGGTCTTGCTCATCTTTCGCACCTGCAGCGGGAACGCGAGGTTCTCTGCGATGGTCATGTGCGGAAACAGAGCGTAGTTCTGGAAGACCATGCCAATGCCCCGCTTGTGCGGCGGAATATTGTTGATCGGGCGGCCAGCCAGCTTGATCTCGCCATGGGTGGCGGTCTCGAAGCCCGCAAGCATCATCAGGCAGGTTGTCTTGCCTGAGCCGGAGGGGCCAAGCATTGTCAGGAACTCGCCTTTACCGACCGTCAGGTTCAGATCCTTCACGACAAGTGTTTCACCGTCGTAGCTTTTCTGAACTCGTTCGAACGCAACAAATGCGTCGCCAGTTCCTTCAATTGCCATGTTGTGGATTGCCCCTCAGCCGGTCTCGACACTCAGGACGTGATGGTAAGCACACGATTGATGCAGTGCACAAGCCCTGAATTCGGGACCAACAGTGCTAATGTCGCGCAATAATGCTGCGCTGCTAAGAGTACATGCTACGATTTCAACTCTAGCGCGATTGCATACCACAGTTGACATTTCGCGGCAGCATGGGCTTAGACACGCGGGAAAGCTGGGGTCCCGTAGCTCAACCGGATAGAGCACCTGACTTCTAATCAGGGGGTTGTAGGTTCGAGTCCTACCGGGATCGCCAATTCTGGATCTGCTCAACTCTCCATCCTGTCTTTTGAAGGAGTTAGTGACGTGTGTCCCGAAAGCGGGTTCCTGTGTCCCGAATTCACCCCTTTCCAACCAGCAATTTAACCATGCGTGTGCGGTCCGCAGCCTTGTTGTACCTTTCAACTTCGGACACCGACATGTGCCCCGCCATGGCTGCGATTTGATATGTCGAGGCACCGCGCTCAGCCTCAGAGTCCGATCGGAAAGTAGTTGAGCGATATCAGTAACTT
>ERZ1740062.131-NODE-131-length-58982-cov-15.560575_pt1 | contig 58982 bp, 40 predicted proteins | sample MGYA00581741_ERZ1740062 | MGnify/ENA primary metagenome ERZ1740062 (study PRJEB43018, sample SAMN04849747) | marine metagenome | isolation source: floating plastic debris | place: Pacific Ocean | collected 2008-09-01 | study: EMG produced TPA metagenomics...
GACTCGAACCCAGAACAAATCGGTTAAAAGCCGAGTACTCTACCATTGAGCTAGCAACCCCGAAGCGCTTCTTACGCAACTAATGAATAATAACAACCCGTCAGTAATTTGTAAAGTACTTTAGAAAAAATCAGCTCTAAGTCTTACAGTTGTTGAGTAATCAGCTTCTGGTTCTAAAGAAATTAAATTCTCTTTGGTGTTGATAGCATTTCTATTTGCTGTCCAAGGTTCTAAGCAGTAGAAGTTCTTTCCTTTAAGAGTCCAGAAGACTAATGTTGAGAAAGTATCGTCAAAATCTAGCTGTAGCTTCAGCTTGCGGCTATTGTCAGTAACAGTTGCACAATTAGCGCTCAAATTTTGAAAACCTACATCAATCTCCGAACGGTCAAAATCAAAGTTACCATCGAAATTATGGATTTCTTTGGTACTTTGGTCTTGATATTGACCTGAAGGTATCTCAAACTGTAGCTGATTCTTATCTACCGTCAAAAAGTAAGGATGAAAACCAGAGGAGAAAACTAAGGTTTGAGAATTGGATAAATTAGAGTAAAGCTGTTGTATCTCTAAAGTATTACCGTAAATTTTGTAAGTAAAACACAAACGAAAATCGAAAGGATAGACCTTCTTTGTCTCCTCATTACTATTGAGGGTTAGCTCAATTTTTACTCCTTCATCGCTTACTACACTATGAGCTTCCCAACTGGAATTCCGTGCAAATCCATGTTGCTTGAGGGTATATTCTTTACCATCGTAAGTGTAAGTATCGTTTGGTAAATTACCACATATCGGAAATAGAATAGGAAAGCCACCCCGGACGCTTAAATCTGGATTGGTAAACCTTTCCTCATCAAGATAAAGTATATCTTTACCATCTATGCTCCATTTAGTAATAATTCCACCACGTTCTGGAACTACTTCTAAACGCGATCGCGTAGTTTCATCGGTTAAGATATGGGTTTTGTACTGTTGTTGTTGAAGAGATATAGAAAACACTGTGATTAGTTAGAGATTAATTAGTGTGATTAGTGTGAGAGTAGTTTGTTAGTTGCTGTCAAATAAAACTTTCTATGTACTCAATAAGAAAGAAAGGAAGAAAAAATTAAATAAGAGTAGGGGGAGATAATTAGTAATGCTCTATTACCTCTCACCCAGGTAAATAATCTAATTATTTGTCTTCAGCAAATACAAAGCGACGTAATTCGCTAGCATCTGGTTCGGGACTATCTTGAGCAAATTCTACAGACTCATTAATAAGTGTTTGAATTTTGCGATCAATCGCTTTCAATTCTTCTGAAGTTACAATACCTATTTTAGTTAAATAACCTGCAAATTTTTTGATTGGGTCACGAGAAAACCAAAATTCTTTTTCTTCCTGACTTCTTAGTTCATCAGGATCAGCCAAGGAATGACCCCGGAAACGGTAAGTTAGTGCTTCTATCAGAGTCGGACCTTCCCCGGCACGGGCACGAGCTACAGCTTCCTTTGCTGCTGCGTATACAGCCATGATATCCATACCATCTACTTCCACACCTTTCATACCGAAAACGCTGGCTTTCTTATAAATTTGAGTGTCAGAAGTTGCGCGGTGGTGTGCCATACCAATTGCCCATTTATTATTCTCAACAACGAATAGAATAGGTAATTTCCACAATGCAGCCATATTTAAGGTTTCATAAAATTGACCATTATTACAAGCCCCATCACCAAAAAAACAAGCTGTTACCTGGTCAGCATTTTCATCACCCAACATTTCACGACGGTATTTACTTTGAAAAGCTGCACCTGCTGCGACAGGAATCCCTTCTGCAACAAAAGCATAACCTCCAAGTAAGCGGTGTTCTGCTGAGAACATGTGCATCGAACCACCACGTCCTTTACTACATCCAGTAGCTTTACCAAACAATTCTGCCATTACTTCCTTTGGGGGGACTCCCGCACTCAGTGCGTGAACGTGGTCGCGGTAAGTACTACAAACAAAATCTTCTCCTGGTCGCATAGCTCCTACTATGCCACTAGATACTGCCTCTTGACCGTTGTAGAGGTGAACAAAACCAAACATTTTGCCCCTGTAATACATTTCTGCGCACTTATCCTCAAATGAGCGACCAAGAACCATATCTTCGTATAACCGCAAACCATCTTCTTTGGATATCTGGGTGGTAGCCGCATTAAATTCAGGTAATATACGCTCTTGAATCATTATTTTTCTAATTTCCTAATAAGATTTATGTTTAGTTTACGCTCTTATACTTGATGCCCGACTTAGTATTGCTTGAATTGCAAGAAGGAGTCAACCAATTGCAATTCATAGGTAAGGATTCAGGTTGAAATAGTCCCCAAGGGCAAAACCAGGCTAAAAAATCTGATAATTACTAAAAACTTTCTGAGATTGGCTAGAATTCTCGGGCACTAGAATTTAGAATTAATGATAATAACAAATTAATTTAGATAAATGTGTTTTGATTGCATCTAAAATTTGGTATGCCTAAAATTTAAGGCTGGCAAAAACCTTTAAATTACTTACATTTTGCCCCCAATTGCACTCAAACCATGCCAAAGTTTAAATTTTAGCTATTGAGTACCTATGAGTACCTAAATTACTGAGAATTAATTTGCAATTAAAATTTGTAATTAAACTCTAACTTTAGAGATAAATCTGATTTTTAACTCAATCTTGTCAAGGAAGTGAGTATATGAGATTATCAATGGCAATAATGCCGGTTTTGGCAACTTCATTAACCAATTCAATATTTGCTTAATCAAGCAGCTTAATCAAGCAAATATTAACCTGGATTTTCAAATAATTGCGATGCCACGAATTAAGTGGTAATATTTTTCTCTTAGTAAGAGTTAAGTCTATGTAAAATTAAGAAAATTTTACTGACACTAGATATTACTTTTGCAAATATTTTAATAGTAGCTGAGTGATTTCAGGCATTCCTGGAGAAAATGATTTGACATGTAGTATTAGACACAATCTATATACTGTTAAAGTAAATCCTATACTGAATGTAAGTTATGAAGGTGTAGACGTATTATGCAATTATCTAAATTCGGAATCTAAATTCATGAACTATAGAAAAATGAATTCAAGAAGTTCTTCGGAATTGAAAGTTAAGGAAAAAGAAAATATACAGTCCATTAGAATTTCTTCTATATAAGATTTAAAAAAATGTTGTTGCAAATCACACTTGTCCTGTGGATTCAGCACGTTATTATTATGACACGCTTTCAAAAGCTAGTTAAAAAGCTGGAGATGCGATTGTTAGTTTTAGTTTTATGTTGATCGCGCTGCAGGGGAATTATACTGTGCGGATTGGGTTAGATTACTACCGAATTTTAGGATTACCATTAGCGGCAAGCGACGAACAATTGCGGCAGGCTTATAGCGATCGCATTGTGCAGCTGCCACGTAGTGAATATTCCCAGGCAGCTATTGATTCTCGCAAACAAGTTATAGAAGAAGCTTACGTGGTTTTATCAGATCCAAAGGAACGAAAAGCTTACGATAGACTTTACCTCTCCCGTGCTTACTATCCAGAAAGTGGAAATGATGCTTCTATCAGTTCTATCGCTATTCAAGAACGGGTCGAAGGGTCAGGAAACCAGGAATTCGATCAACAAGCTCTTAGTATTGATATACCAGAGGATAGATTAGTTGGGGCACTGCTGGTATTACAAGAGTTGGGAGAGTATGAACAAGTACTGAAGCTAGGTCAACCTTATCTTTTGAATAGGGCAAAAGCAAAACTTTTTAGCCCAGAAGCAGGTTGGGAAAATTCCGAACGTCTTGATATTTTACTAACCGTTGCTTTAGCTTGCTTGGAACTAGGTAGAGAGCAATGGCAACAAAGTAATTATGAGAATGCTGCGGCTTCTTTGCAGACTGGTTTAGAAATGTTAGCGCGAGAAGATGCATTTCCTAATCTACAAGGGGAAATACAAGCCGATTTATATAGACTTCAACCCTATCGTATTTTAGAATTACTGGCTTTGCCCATTGAGGAGAATGCCCAAAGACAGCAAGGAATTCAATTACTTCAAGAAGTATTGGAACAACGTGGTGGCATTGATGGTAACGGGGATGACCGCTCTGGGTTAAGTATAGATGATTTTCTCAGATTTATTCAGCAAATACGGCATTATTTAACAGTTGCTGAACAGCATAAACTTTTTGAGCAAGAGAGCAAGCGACCATCGGCTGTAGCTATTTACTTAGCGGTTTATGCTTTAATAGCACGAGGTTTTACTCAACGTCAGCCAGCTTTGATTCGTCAAGCAAAGAAAATGTTAATTCATCTCGGCAAACGTCAAGATGTACACTTAGAACAGTCATTGTGTGCTTTACTTTTAGGACGAACCGAGGAAGCGACCTATGCTTTGGAATTGTCTGGAGAATATGAGGCTTTAGCTTTTATTCGCGAAAAATCCCAGGATTCTCCAGATTTATTACTCGGACTATGTTTGTATGGGGAAAGATGGCTGCAAAATGAAGTTTTTTCCCATTTTCGCGACCTTGCGAAACAATCAGCTTCACTCAAAGATTATTTTGCTGATGAACAAGTACAAGCGTATTTAGAGGCATTACCTCCAGATAGAGAAACTAATTCTGGACATAATCAAGCTAGAAACAGTCATTCCAATGGAATAAGAACAAATACAACTCGCCAAGATTTTTCTGAGAACCAAAAACTTTCCGATACTGATGTAGATAGAAATAGAGGAGTTATTACATCTGAGACTGCTAAAAAATATGAAGGTTTCAAACCTTCTGTCTCTCAAGTGACTTCATCATTTACACCCGCAAACTACGAAGAAACCACAACATCTAAAACCGAGAGTTTTTCTGATAATAAAAGCAGAGGAGAAAATAGAAAGAATAATTTTGCCAATCGTGCCGATTTACCCCTACCCCAAAGAGTACCGAGGGGTAGCCAAAGACACGCTCAAAATCCTGATGCAGAACAAGTATTGGAAAATCGTCAAGGAGCATCTTATCGTCAACGAAGATATTCCAATCGTTATCCAAGATTGACAAGTAATTCAATACGTTCGTTAGTAATAGCGTTAATTGGTTTATTACTATTTTGGATTGTAGGAAGTGCAGCTTTTGGCTGGTTGAGAAGTACTTTGTCTCCCTCTTCTGAATTGCAAGGTGAGCAATTAGCGATACAGCTAGAAAAACCACCTATTGAGATTCCTGATAAAAATAGTAAACCTTTGTTAACTCAAGGAAGTATTACGAAAGAGAAAGCAGAAGAAGTAATTGAAAACTGGCTGTATACTAAAAAAGCAGCTTTGGGAGAGAATCACGATATTGAAAGTCTCGAACAGATATTAACAGGTTCATCTCTTTCTAATTGGCGATTAATTGCTCAACGTGATAAAGCTCAGGATGCTCATCGAGTATTTGAGCATAAATTAGACACAAATAATTTAGAAATAAAGAAAATTGGTGAGAGAAGTGCTTTTGTTACAGCTTCTGTAAATGAGAAAGCTACTTTTTATAAAAATTCTCAAGTCAATCTTGATAGTTCTTATAAGCAAGTTATACGAGTTAAATATAGTTTAATTCGTGAAGAAGACTCTTGGCTTATTCACGATATGGCAGTTATTAATGTGCAGAATAATTAGTATTTCACTGAAATACAAGTACATCAGCCGAAGAACTTTCACTTGTGTGGAATACTAATTTGATTCAACTGGAAACCACTATAACCTAACACGGTCACCCTTCGGAGTATTGCAGGTTGAATATGCTTAAAGCTCAATCCAACTTCCTGGTTGATAATGTTGGGTTGTTTTTACCACTTTAGTGCTATTTTGCGTAAGTAAGATACCCATCTCAAATCTAATCACAAGAATACAATTTGAGTAAAAAATGGGTGCGCTATTTACGTCGTGTTGTACTAGTACTCGAACAAGCCAAAATTGCTGGGTAAAGGCAGGCAGGGGGAGCAGGGAGAAACAACCTTTTCTTTTCACGAACAACTACGCAAAGTTCACTGGGTGAACTTTGCGTAGTTGTTATTTGATAAATTTTCTCATTTTGACAACAACTTTTTAATTCTTAAGAAAATCTGAACAAAATGTCATTGAACTATGACATTTTTGCCTTTTTGGGCTTCTATAATCTTCCAGTAAACCTATTAAGTCATGATTTGATGACTTAAATATCTCCAGATAGCTTATAAATGCGTTAAAAAAGTAAAAAATACCTATGAGACCCCTTGATCCCTGGCGAATATTGATGCTTAATATTTATTAACAAAGGTTCGTAAAACTCCCTTGCTCGAAATCATATTTTTTAAGTAAGAAAAGTACAAAAACTGGAGTGTAAAGAATTTTACAATTAGGTCAGTATATTAAAAATGACTTAACAAGCAAAGTTAATTGAATAAAGTGCATCTGGAGTAGATGACATTAAGTAAATAAAGTTTATAGACCTATGCTTAACCAGGGTAAATCTGTTCTATTTACCTATCAAAACACCGGAGGCATAACTAATGGCACAAGAAAGACCACCGATAGAAGAAATGACGCTGCGACAATTGCGAAAAGTCGCCAGCGAGTACAGTATCTCAAAGTACAGCAGAATGCGTAAAGCTCAGCTTTTAGAAGCTATTCAAGAAGTTGAGCGTAAGAAACTTTCCCTTAGCCAATCTCATTCACTGGAGGCACAAGAAACCGTGGAAGCAGCAAAATTTGAATTAGGACAGATAGATCGTAATGGTGGAACTTTGGCTTCAGTTGATGAAGGTTTGGACGATTTGCCAGAAGGATATGGAGAGAGCCGCATTGTTTTAATGCCTCGCGACCCTCAATGGGCTTATACTTACTGGGATGTCTCTAATGAGCGTAAAGAAGAATTACGTCGTCAAGGAGGACAGCAATTAGCATTGAGAATTTATGATGTTACCGACATCAGCCTCGAAAATCAAAGTCCTCACAGCATTCAGGAATATCCCTGTGATGAAATGGCAAGAGAATGGTATTTGCCTATTCCTGTAAGCGATCGCGATTATGCGATTGATATTGGTTATCGTTGTGGAGATGGACGTTGGTTAGTTCTAGCGCGTTCTGCAACGGTACATACACCCCCTGTTTATCCATCTGACTGGGTTGAAGATATTTTCATCACTGTTAACTTTGATGAAGACCTACGAGGTCAGAATAAGTATGAATTAGTACCCCCTGCGAAGAAATCTACTTCTGGAACTGCTGCGGGTACTGGAAATGAGATTTACGACCAAATTTTTGGTATGGCAGAGTCAGCTGAGGCTATGAGAGTTGCTGGTTCTATGTTTGGTTCTATGCAGCACATACCTGGTTCAATGGCACCAGAGGAAGTTATAAGTTCCTATGTATTTCCATCAGGTGTAGGTATGTGGGCTATGCCTAATGTTTCTGGCTTAAATATGTCGGGAGTAGGAATTGGTTCTTCTGCATCTGCACCACCTGCTCAACCTCGTAAATTCTGGTTGATTGCGGATGCAGAATTAATTGTTTACGGTGCGACAGAACCTGATGCAACTGTTACTATTGGTGGTCGTCCGATCAAACTGAATCCCGATGGTACCTTCCGCTTCCAGATGTCTTTCCAAGATGGTTTAATTGATTATCCAATCATGGCTGTAGCATCTGATGGTGAACAAACTCGTTCTATCCACATGAAGTTTAATCGTGAAACACCTTCGCGCAATACTAATACTAAGGAAGAAGCCACTTTAGAATGGATATCTTAATTTGGAGCTACGAGTTTATAAGATTACTCAATTTGAGATAATGCTGACGAGGAAACTACCAATTTAAGATATTAGTTTAGTTAAAATTGATGCGATATTACCTGCCGCTACAGATAAACTTGTAGCGGTTTTCGTTCTTATTTATACAGTACTTATAATTAATCACTGAATTCTTATATGGGTAAACTTAAAATAATATATCGGCATACCAAATTTCCGATTATTTTATATAGTATTCCTTTATTAATCTTTTTGTTATTTGGTTGTGGCAATCTTAAAAGCAGATCAATTAATTCAGAAGAAACTAAAGGTGCGGATTTATTAACAAAAGACAATAAAGATAATCAAAAGGTAGCACCAATTGATAGAAAAGTTGATATCAGAATTGATAAAAAATCTCAAAAATTATCAGAGCAAAAAAAATGTTTAGGTAATAATAAAAATTTTAGTATTACCTTTATGAAAACAAATAACTTAGGAGAAAAGTATAGTGAAGGTATTAATCATGTAGTAATTTTTAACCCTCATTCTACAGCATTAGATTTTAAAGTAAATGTTGGAATCGCTCATGATATATACGCAAAAAATAGTCAAGGGAAAATAGAAAAAGAATATATTCCTAAAGTCTTCTCTCAATTAATTACAGAGGAAAATGCAAAACTTGACGGAAATTTGCCAATCGCTGCTATTAATGCTGACTATATTAATACGGAAGATAAACCCCAAGGACTTAATATTTCTCGTGGAGTAAATTATTCAGGGGTATTTCAAAATAAACGTTCATCATTTGGTATTTCTGGAGGTTTGGCAAGTCAGCGAAAAGCTACTATTCAAATTGGTAAAAGAAGGGAAAAGGGAGAAAACTATAATGTCGTTGGAGGTAATGGCAGATTCTATAAAAATGGTAAATTCAAGGATATTTGTGAAGATTTGGGAGAATTTGCATGTGCTAGAGCAACTAATCGGTCTATGGTAGCGATAACTAACAAAGGTTATGTAATCTTTTTAGTTAACGATATTAAAGCCAATTCATCTATCAGAATTTCTAATTTTAATCAAGAACTTCTACCAGATATGTTTGATGAGGTTTTAGAAGGAATTGCGAATAATAACTGTTTGGGAAGTATTCAGGAAGGAATGTTATTTGATGGAGGTATGTCTCCCGGACTTTACTATGATGGTAAAACATATGTAAATAATCCTGGTTTCATTGGTTCGGTATTTTTAGTTTATAGAAGAGATGCTTCTAACAAATATTAATTTTTATGGACTTTTTGATACTATAATTATGAGAGAAAACTCCTAATGGATGGAAAGAATATATTTTTTTAGTATATTTTTTTAGTATATTTTTTTAGTATATTTTTTTATAAATGAAAATAAACGCCTCTTAGTATAAGATCAATAACCTCTAACTATTTCTAATGATGCATTATATATCAACACAAAGCAAACTAATCTATACTTAGAAGAGATAAGCGTTATATGAAAAATTCAGAAATCACCAATACTTTAGTAGAAGTATTCAACCCAGATGAAGTAAATCTGATTGAAGAAGGCTCCTGGCAAGTAGAGACAGATAATTTTCGTTTGCTAGTACTTCTATCTGAAGATAGTAGTTGGTTGAGACTATTATTACCAATAATGCCATTTCAAGAAGCACAAGCTTTTTTAGAACAGTTCTTACAAGCGAACTTTGATGAAACCCAAGAAGTGCGTTATGCAATTAGTCAAGGGATTATTTGGGGGGTATTTCAGCATAATAAAGAAAGTTTAACTGAAGAAGATTTTCAGAATGCGATCGCTCGTTTAGTTTCTTTACATGCGGTAGGTACAAACAACGTTTTTAACCGTTTAGTAGAGAGTCGTATTCGTCAAATCATTACAGCAGCTAAGTTACAAAAGCAATCTTTAGAAACAACAATGCAAACATTAGACCGCTTCTATGCTGAAGGAATGATGGGAGAAGTTAGCCAAACGTCCGAGCAGCGGGAAGCTGTTTTAGGGATTTGGAAAAAGCAATTAGAACGTTTGTGGAAGGAAGTGGAAATATAAGTTACGAGTTAGGATTTATGGATGTATACGTTATACAGCTATGAAGTAACAATTCTTTTGCTTTTGCGATATGAGAAGAATTATAAAATCACTTACTTTATAAAAAATGAATATTATTGAAACCCTAGAAGAAGATTATCAAAGATTTCCTGATAATCAAACTTATAGCATTTATGCAGATGATGTTTATTTTAAAGACCCAATGAATGAGTTTCGGGGAATTAAACGCTATCAGAAAATGATTGAGTTTATTAAAACTTTCTTTCTCGATCCATATATGGATGTAAAAGATATTAGTCAGGATAAAAATACTATCAGAACTGAGTGGATTTTAAGCTGGAATACTCCCCTACCCTGGAAACCACGGATTTCTATCTCTGGATGGAGCGAGCTACATCTTAATGCTGAAGGTTTAATTGATTCTCACATAGATTATTGGTATTGTTCCCGTTTTGATGTGGTAAAGCAGCATCTATTTTTCTTAAACAGTAGATAATGTAAATAAATGTAAATAATAGCTAGGGCTAAATTAATAAATGCGTGTAATTCTGATGACCGGTAAGGGAGGAGTTGGTAAAACTTCCGTTGCAGCAGCTACGGGACTGCGTTGTGCAGAACTAGGTTATAAAACTTTAGTCTTAAGTACCGACCCTGCTCATTCTCTAGCAGATAGTTTTGATATTGAGTTAGGACACGATCCAATTAAAATTAGTCCCAATTTATGGGGTGCAGAATTAGACGCATTAATAGAACTGGAGACAAACTGGGGTTCTGTAAAGCGATATATTACCCAGGTTTTACAAGCTAGGGGTTTAGAGGGGATACAGGCAGAAGAATTAGCAATATTACCGGGTATGGATGAGATATTCGGTTTAGTAAGGATGAAGCGTCATTATGATGAGGGTGAGTTTGATGTTTTGATTATTGATTCAGCTCCAACTGGTACAGCACTACGTTTACTAAGTTTACCGGAAGTCGGCGGTTGGTACATGCGTCGCTTTTATAAACCGTTCCAGAATATTTCTGTTGCTTTGAGACCATTGGTCGAACCTCTATTTAAGCCTATTGCTGGTTTTTCCTTACCCGATAAAGAGGTAATGGATGCACCCTACGAGTTTTATGAGCAAATTGAAGCTTTGGAAAGAGTTTTAACAGATAATACTCAAACTTCAGTACGTTTAATTGCTAATCCTGAAAAGATGGTAATTAAGGAATCTTTACGTGCCCATGCCTATTTAAGTTTGTATAATGTAGCTACAGATTTAGTTATTGCCAATCGAATTATTCCGGCAGAAGTTCAAGACCCATTTTTCCAAAAATGGAAAGAAAATCAACAGCAATATCGTGAAGAGATTCATGAAAATTTTCATCCTTTGCCAGTGAAAGAGGTTCCTTTATTTTCAGAGGAAATGTGTGGTTTAGCTGCTCTACAAAGACTGAAAGAGACTTTATATGAACAGGAAGACCCTGCTCAAGTTTATTATAAAGAAACTACGATTAGAGTTGTTACAGATAATAATCAATACAGATTAGACCTGTATTTACCAGGAATTCCAAAAGACCAAATACAGTTAAGTAAAAGTGGAGATGAGCTAAATATAACTATTGGCAATCATCGTCGTAATTTAGTACTTCCACAAGCTTTAGCTGCGCTACAGCCAGCAGGTGCAAAGATGGAGGATGATTATCTAAAAATTCGTTTTGCTGAACCGGTACAAGTTTAAAGATATCTATTGGTTTTATTAAAATTTTCATTCTTGTTGATCATGACACAGTAAAATCTGTGTCTTTTTTTATTGTATTTTTATAGCATCAGTTCGGAAAAAGTCAGATTCAACTATCAGTAGCTGAAACTACACAATAAAGGTTTGAGCTTATCCAGAACAATGGTTTTTATAGTATATTTATTTCAATTAATTTTCGTACCTTATTAGAATAGCTTTCATTAAACAGTAAAAGACTTGAATTAGACTACCCTAAGCTTCCTCTAAATATTAGCAATTATCATAGTTTATTTTTCTTGTAAATAAATATAAATAATCTATTATTTATTTATGATATGAAGAATTAAATAAATTAATTAACATAATAAATTTAAATCCCAAATCTAGCTATTTGTAATAATATTTCAATTGATTAAAATCAAAAATATTTCAAAGATTAATATTCCATTAGTGTAATCACTGAGGGCAATAAAAATGAATAAGAATGAGAATATTTGTTAAGAAAGAAAGTGTGTTTCAAATCATTCTAATAATAAAGTGAAATAGTAATGACTCTTAGTAAAGAACAGTGCATCCAAGGTGATCTGAATCCAAAATATTTGTTACGTAAAATTGCCGAACATATTTCTAGTTGCCTTGAGCTAAATAATATTTTAACTATGACAGCAGCAGAACTGCGTTCTTGCTTGAACACTGACCGCGTTATGATTTATAAATTTCATAAGGATGGTAGCGGTCACGTTATTGCTGAATCTATATATAATAATCATTTACCTTCTTTGTTGGGACTACACTTTCCTGTTGATGATATTCCTCCTGAGAGTCGTAAATTATTTCTTAAATTGGGGGTTCGCTCTATTGTCAATGTTGCAACCCAGACAATTAGCCAAATTCCCATAGACAAGATTGAAAATGGGGATTACATGTCCTTAGAGATGCACTCTCGTCAGGTAGACCCATGTCATATTGAATATTTAACAGCAATGGGTGTGCAGTCTTCAGTTGCAACACCAATTATTCACAAAGAAGAACTTTGGGGTTTGCTGGTTTCTCACCACAGTAAACCACGTTCGGTAACAGAAGAAGAAATAGAAACTTTACAGATAATTGTAGAACAACTTTCTATTGCGATCGCTCACGATACACTTCTAAATCAATCAAGAGAAGTAGCTCACAAGGAAGCTACAATTAATCGAGTATCTTATTTATTGCATTCTTTAGATAAAGTGCAATTACAATCTGCATTAGAAGAGACTGTACTTGCTTTCGGTGGTTCTGGTGGAAGACTTTATATTAGCTCAGAAAATGTATTAACTAACACTTGTGCAACTAAATCTGCTCATCCTCATGAATTTGAAGTATATACTTGCAATCAACAACCAATAATGACTGAATTTGCTAAATATGCTAATTTTGAGGATTACTATGTTTGGCAAGAGTATTTTAGTAGTAGTAACAGTAATGTTTGGGCAATTTCTGATATTTACGAAATATCTAACTTGAGAAATTTACAGGCAGCTTTTAAAGCTAGTAAAATTCGCAGTATTTTAATAGTAGCTTTGAAACATCGGCAAAAATTGTACGGGTATTTGAGTATATTTAGAAATGAGGTTGATAGCTGTACTCTTTGGGCTGGAAAAAATGACGGAGATTCCAGACAAGTTTATCCTCGCCTTTCTTTTGAAATTTGGCAAAAATGTCATCAAGGTCAAATTAATGAATGGAAAACTCAAGATAGTCAGCTAGCACAAGAATTAGGTAAACGGTTTGCAAATGCGATCGCTGAATATGAATTAAATCAAAAATTGCAATGTCTAAATACAGATTTAGAAAATCAAGTCAAAGAAAGAACCGCTAAACTGCAAGAATCTCATAATCAACAAAAGTTACTATTTGATCTAGTCACAAAGATTCGCGAGTCTTTAGATATAAATACGATATTTCAAACAGTAATCAGAGAACTTCGTCACATTCTGAATACTGATAGAGTAGGAATTTATCGCTTTGATCCTAATTCCGAATATAACGAAGGTGAATTTATTAGCGAAGACATTAATGATGGTATACCCTCTGCAATAGCTGCTAAAATTAAAGACCATTGTTTCGGTGACACTTACGCAAGTAAATATGCTCAAGGAAGAGTTCACTATGTAAATGATATTTACAATGCAGGTCTTTCAGAATGTCATATTAATATTTTGGCACCATTTCAAGTTAGAGCCAAAGTTGTTGCACCAATTATGAAAGGTAGGAAACTATGGGGTTTACTTTGCATTCATCAGTGCGATCGCCCTCGTGAATGGCAAGATTCTGAGATCAAGTTTATCACTCAGGTTGCAATTCAGATGTCTATAGCTATTGAGCAAGCAGATTTATTTGCTCAAAGTATCCTGAAAACAGAACAACTAAATAATACGCTATACAATCTCAAACAGGCTCAAACTCAACTGATTCAGACTGAGAAGATGTCTTCTTTGGGTCAGTTGGTTGCTGGAGTTGCTCACGAAATTAATAACCCAGTTAACTTTATTCATGGAAATCTTAACCATATAACTCAATATATAGAAGATTTACTAACAATGATTTGGTTATATACCGAAAAAATTACCGAACCTGACGAAGAGGTATTAGAAAAGGCAGAAGAGATAGATTTAGAATTTATCATTGAAGATTTACCAAAAATGTTGGATTCTATGAAATTAGGAACCAAAAGGATTCGACAAATTGTTTTGTCTTTACGAAATTTTTCCCGACTCGACCAAGCACAAATGAAATCTGTCAATATTCATGAGGGTATTGATAGTACACTGATGATATTACAACATCGCTTCAAAGCCAGGTCTGAAAGCTCTGCAATCGAAATAATTAAGGAATATGACGATTTACCAGTCGTAGAATGTTTCGCGGGACAAATAAATCAAGTATTTATGAATATTTTGAGTAATGCTATCGATGCTTTTGCAGATAATGATAGTTCGCTAGAATCTGCTTTTAGGGAAGATACTTCTGAAGATATTAATACTAAAAATAAAACTAAAACTATTACTATTAAAACTTTTACAGGAAAAATTAACAATACTGTTCCTAGCATAGTTATTTGCATTACTGATAATGGTTCAGGGATACCGCAGAATATTCAAAATAAAATATTCGATCCATTTTTCACAACTAAAGAAATTGGTACAGGTACAGGTTTAGGACTATCAATTAGCTATCAAATAGTCATAGAAAAACACCAGGGTATTTTAAAATGTCATTCTAAACCAGGTTGTGGAACAGAATTTTGGATTGAAATTCCAGTCTTCAAAGTTAATTCTCATGATAGTTTGGATTAAAGAAATTTTCAAAACCTGCTTGGCTCAAATAAGGCAAGCGAGTTGAAGTATCTAAAACCAATAAACCTTATTTAGAAAAATTATATTCTCTTATAGCAAGCAGTCTAGTCTAGGTGAAAGATTTTGAATCTTTTACCTAGACTACTTTATTTTGACGGATTAAAAATTAAAGTCTTTTAAATTTACTTGGGAAATAGCTGATTTTTACTGAAATCTCAAATACTAGCTGAATGAAGGGGACATACATTATAATGTCGGCTATTTAATATTGCTCTAACTCGAGCATGAAAATAGTGCCTCAGTAATATCTTCAAATTTAATTCAAATTTAAGAATGAATAAATGTCGTAATAATTACGGATATATTAAATTTACTTTATGGTTTTTTAATCATATATTTTTAATTACTTTATACCGATTTAGGGGTAATAGGTCTATCTTGACTGTTACATATGACATATGTAAGTATTTTCTAAGCTTATTAATTTAAACTTCTTAAATCATCCAGTACTTAAAAGTATACTGGTATACTAAAAGACTATTTCAAATAAATTAACTGTCATTTTATAGTAAAAATTACGTAAGCCTCAATGATTAGACAAGCTGTATTTGGTATTGCTTTAGGTACGGTTGTTCTTACAAGTGGATTAACTTCAACTCCCTTACCAGGTCATAGTTCTACAAAAGTAATTATTAATAATAATCCCTTTGATGTCCCTTCCAATTCGGTAGCTGTATCCAACTCTCCTTTCAAAAATACTACTTTGGAAAAAGTCGTATTTAAGAGAGTTAATAGTTATAGAATTGCAAAAGGATTGCCAAAATTAAAACTTAATTCACGTATTTCTCGACAAGCTAGAGTTCATAGCTTAAATATGGCAAGAAAGAGGGTACCTTTTAGTCATAATGGTTTTGAAAAGCGAGTGACTTCTATCCCTCTTCGTTTTACGAGTGCAGCAGAAAACGTAGCCTTCAATCAAGGGTATAACGATCCAGCAGCAGAAGCTGTTAGAGGTTGGTTAGATAGTCCCGGTCATTACAAAAGTATTGTTGGTAATTATGACTTAACAGGTATAGGTGTAGCTACTAATAAAGAAGGAGAAGTATATCTGACCCAAATATTTTTACGCAGCAAATAGATTAAACTTTGTAGTGATTGTTGTAGTGACTGTTTGAATTAAAAATTTTGAATTAGAAATTTTGGATTATATCATTGCAAAATAGAGTAGTCTTCTAAGTAGCTGATTATTAAACAGTCACTGCTGTCATTGTTGGATTATTCATGGAATTACAAGATTCTCAAGTTGGCAATCAGGAAAATAACTTTATTGTATGCGATCGCGATATTGATGAGGGGACTTTAAGTGAGTACTTACAGGCTAATGCATTGGCAGTAGATACGGAAACAATGGGTCTGATACCCCAACGCGATCGCTTATGTTTGATACAGTTATGCGATCCTAAAGGAAAGGTAAGTGCTGTTCGTATTGCAAAAGGTCAGACTGAAGCTCCTAATTTGAAAAAACTTTTAGAAGCTACTAATATAGTCAAAATATTTCACTACGCTCGTTTTGATATTGGTACGCTACGTCATCATTTAGGAATTTATGTCCAACCTATATTTTGTACAAAAATTGCCAGCAAACTAGTTCGTACTTATACTCCACGTCATGGTTTGAAAGAGTTAGTAATGGAGCTTGAAAAAGTAGAGCTTGATAAAAGTTCCCAAAGTTCTGACTGGGGTAATGCAGATAAACTGTCAGAGGCACAATTGAGTTATGCTGCTAATGATGTGCGTTACTTGATAGGTCTGCGACAGAAGTTAATAAACATGCTTGAGCGGGAAGAAAGACTAGATTTAGCAATGGAATGCTTTGGATGCTTACCTACTATAGTATCCTTGGATTTACTACTTTACAAGGATATATTCGAGCACTAATTTAGTTTCCCTGTAGTTTCCAACAAGATATTAAACATCGACTTTGCTCTAAGACTTCTAAGCTTAGAACATCGAATAAATCTGAATCTGCTAATAGATATCTCCCATAAAAGAATGTAGAGACGGTTAACACAAACCTCTCTACAAAGGTTAATCAACTGTTCTGATTCCCATCTATTTAATCTACATTCTTCAAAAAAGGTTCATTTTATGAAGATGATTTAAATTGTATTTTTTTATACAAATATGTAATTGATTAATCTTCCCAGGAGTATTCTTTTTACCAAGCTTGTAGTAACTTTTCTTGGTAATCTGGACTGATAATTGCTCTTGAAAACTGCACAGGTTTTAGGAGACAATTGGAGACTGTCGCATCTATGCAAAATGTATCACACTATATTCTTAATAATGCGTGATAGTGCGTAAAATTTCATGTTCCGCGTATTTCTCTGATAAGTTTTGGTGGCATTTATTTGATAGTCTTTTGAGTTTTCTGGGGTAGAACATATAGTACTAAATCGAATCTCAAGGTAATTAAGTTCAATCTGAAGATAATTAGTTTATAACCGTAACTCCATCCACCGGCTAGAAGTACTTAATCTAAAAGTTAGGTATTCTAAACCCAGTTGTGCAGAATTTAGGAAAATATTCATGGTTCCCATTAGAGATAATAACCCTACCAAAATAACCCCCTATGTTACTTTTGGCTTGATTGCTTTAAATGTATTGTTATTTTTCTACGAAACTAGCTTACCACCACAATTGTTAAATGGCTTTTTTCATCTCTTTGCAATAGTTCCCAGAGAATTGAGTTTAAGCTTTGCAGGTCAGACTATCAATCAACCAGTACCGGAATGGATGACACTGATCACATCCCAATTCTTACACGGTGGTTTTTTACACCTAGCTGGAAATATGCTGTTTTTATGGATTTTTGGCAATAACATTGAAGATAAACTAGGTCATATAAAATACATCATTTTTTACTTAGGATCTGGCGTTCTTGCAGGTTTAGCCCAGTGGTACTTTTCCCAAGGTTCCTTAGTTCCATCCCTAGGTGCTAGTGGAGCGATCGCTGGTGTAATGGGTGCCTATATTATTCGTTTCCCCAAAGCTGAAGTGTTAACTTTAATACCTCTGGGTATATTTTTCCCGACCTTTACCGTTCCTGCATATTGGTTTCTAGGTTTTTGGTTTTTAGAACAAGCTTTTTACGGTATCGCTAGTTTAGAAGCACCTACTAATATTGGAATGGAAGGAGGTGGTATTGCTTACTGGGCACATGCTGGAGGCTTTGTTTTTGGTGCGATATTAGGACCTATTTTAGGTCTATTTAATGATAAACCCCAAGAGGAATACTAGTATAAGTGAATGTAATAATGAAGAGAAGAGAAGCAGAGGAGTGTAAGTAGAAAATCATCATAAAGCGATCGCTTATTACTTAACAATCAGTTTAAATCTACTATCCTTCACTTCAAATAGTTGTACAAGCTATATTTCTCTTAGTCATATTTATTAGGAAAAGCATCTGTGTTCCCTATATACGACGAAAATCCAACCGAAGATACGCCATACATAACCTATGCTCTAATTGGTCTAAATATTGCAATCTTTCTTCATGAGATCAGTTTATCAACCAGTATACTAGTTCTTGACGGTAGAGCAATAGAAGGCTTCTTTCAACTGTATGCTGTTATACCCAGACAGTTGAGCGCTGAATTTTTTGGAGAAGCTTTCTATCAATCAGTTCCAGAATGGTTAACATTATTTAGCTCCCAGTTTTTACATGGGAGCTGGTGGCATTTAATTTCTAATATGGTATTCCTTTGGGTCTTTGGTAATAATATTGAAGACCGTTTAGGAAAAATAAAATATTTAGTTTTCTATCTAAGTTGCGGCGCATTAGCAGCTTTGTGTCAATATATAATTAATATAGATTCTGCCATTCCCTCATTAGGAGCAAGTGGAGCGATCGCTGGAGTATTGGGGGCTTATCTGATTCGTTTCCCGCAAGCAAAAGTAAGCACTCTCATCATATTTGGATTTATTTTCAATGTTCGATTACCAGCATTCGTACCCATCGGTTTTTTCTTTGTTCAAAATGTTGTCGCAGGTGTTTATAGCTTGCAAGCAGCAGCTAACATGACTGGAGAAACTGGGGGAGTTGCCTATTGGGCACATATTGGTGGTTTTGTATTTGGGATAATTTTAGCCCCCTTGCTGGGCATATTTTCAAGAAAATATTAATTCAAGAAAATATTAATTCAAGAAAATATTAATTCAAGAAAATATTAATATTATCTATCCAGTTCACATGAGAGATATAAGCTAGGTAAACATAGAAGTAAAAGTAATATTTTTACCATTATCAATAAAGCCATAATCTTCTTAAATCTGGTTTCAAAAATATTCTTTAAAAGGATAAATTGAGGTTCAAACACTTAAAATTTACCTGAAATTTACCTGAAATTGAAATTTTTAATTGTTTCCTAACCTATCTCCCCACTAAAAAATTAAAGAAGTGGGGAGTTCAAAATTTTTCTTCGTATTTGGGAAAAAATTATCCTAGGTTTATAACTATTCCTTTTTACCCCTTTTTGTTTTCTAAGTATCTTCTGATAACTGAATATATGAGCTTAGTTATTGCAGCACTCTACAAATTCGTCGAACTTCCAGATTATGCTGAAAAACAGCATCCTTTACAAGATTACTGTGAAGAACAGGGAATAAAAGGGACTATTTTACTAGCATCTGAAGGTATTAACGGTACAATTTCCGGTTCTCGTGCAGGAATTGATTCTGTACTAAAATTTTTGCGTTCCGATTCCCGTTTAACTGATTTGGAGTGGAAAGAGTCTTACACAGAATCTCAACCATTTGGACGGATGAAAGTAAAGTTGAAAAAAGAAATTGTTACTTTAGGTATTCCATCTATAAATCCCAACCAACAGGTTGGTACTTATGTAACTCCCAAGGAATGGAATAAGATTATTTCCGACCCAGAAGTAATAGTTGTAGACACCCGCAATAATTATGAAGTAGGTATAGGAAGCTTTAAAGGAGCACAAAATCCCGAGACCGAATCATTTCGAGAATTTCCCGAATATGTCCGTCAAAATTTAGACCCTAAAAAGCATAAGAAAGTAGCTTTGTTCTGTACTGGTGGTATCCGTTGTGAAAAAGCCACATCCCTGATGTTATCTGAAGGCTTCAGCGAGGTATATCATCTTAAAGGTGGTATTCTGAAATATTTAGAAGAAGTACCTACCCAAGAAAGTCTATGGGAAGGTGAATGTTTTGTGTTTGACGAGCGTGTAGCAGTTAGTCATGGGTTAAAATCGGGTAATTATGAAATGTGTGTAGGTTGTGGATATCCAATCTCCGAAGCTGATAAATTTTCCCCCAAATACGAAGCAGGAATTTCTTGTCCCAACTGTTTTGATAGTCTGACTTTAGATAAAAGAAAGCGTTTAGAAGATAAAAAGAATAATCAGGAAAACTAAATAAATAGTTTTTGATTTTTGATTTTTGATAGATGGTGATGATTTTATCAATTACCAATTACCAAAAATTAATTCTTCATAGCCAAAGTTAAACCATCTCCAACAGGTAGCAAAGATAAAGTAATCCTTTCATCCGTATATAACTTTTGGTTGAAATCTCTAATTTTATTGGTTCTATTATCCTGTACTTCAGAGTCTGCGACTTTCCCCGACCACAGTACATTATCAACAATAATCAACCCACCCTGACGTACAAGCAGAAGCGATCGCTCATAATATCCATCGTAACCACTTTTATCAGCATCAATAAAAACAAAGTCAAAACTACCTTCCTCTCCTTCCTCTAACAATCTATCTAAAGTTTCCATTGCTGGAGCAATATGTAAATCTATTTTTTCTTCCAATCCAGCTTTTTGCCAATACTGACGGGCTATAGATGTATATTCTTCGCTATTATCACAGGCTATAACTTTACCATCCGTAGGTAAAGCCGCAGCTATAACTAAACTACTGTAACCCGTAAAGACCCCGATTTCCAGAGTTTTCTTCGCTCCTATAAGCTTAACTAACAAGCTCATAAACTGTCCCTGTTCTGGAGAAATTTGCATGATCCCCATTGGGTGCTTTGCTGTTTCTTCCCGTAACTCAGCAAGTACCGGTGTTTCCCTCACAGAAACAGAAAGTAAATACTCACGCAGACTTTCCTCTAACCCTAAGGTTTTAATAGACATCGTTCGCTCCAAATGCAACAGCTGATTATTTGTTAATTTACACTTAACTTCTGCCATAAAGCCTTTAGAAGTTTAGCAATGCATTTACCGCTAAATATTAACTGCTCGCAATAAGTGTAGCCCAAACGCTGCTTCTACTTTCTTATCGTAATCATTATTAAATTACATATAATCATTAAGCTATTTATAAAAATATTCTAAAATCAGTAAAATATCATACAATTTAAAAATAATGTTTATGCTTTAGGGGGAAGGATGAGTCGTCCGATTATACTTGGCATTGTGGGTGATAGTGCTGCTGGTAAGACAACTTTGACTAAGGGAATCGCCCAGGTCTTAGGACCTGAAGACGTTACAGTAATTTGTACTGACGATTATCATAAGTATGACCGCAAACAGCGTGCAGAAATTGGTATAACCGCAGTTCACCCTGATTGCAATCATTTAGATATCATGCAGCAGCATTTGTCCTTGCTGAGAATGGGACAACCCATATTAAAACCAATTTATAACCATAAAACAGGCTGCTTCGATCCCCCAGAATATATTAATCCTAAAAAATTTGTGATTATTGAGGGTTTGCTAGGCTACTCTACTCGGACTGCCCGAGAATGTTACGATGTGAAGGTTTATCTTGCTCCACCAGAATCTCTACGTGCTCAGTGGAAAATTAAGCGAGACACTCAAAAACGTGGTTATGACCCAGAGCAAGTATTAGAACAACTCAGAAAGCGTGAACCAGACTCTGAAGCTTATATTCGTCCCCAGCGTCAATGGTCAGATATTGTAGTTACCTTTTATCCACCAGAGGAAGAAGGTGTTGAAACTAACGGTAGTCTGAATGTACATTTAGTACTTCGTCCAACTATTCCTCATCCTAACTTCTCTGAAATTATTAGTGCTTCTAACGGTTCTTCTACACCTCCAATCCGTCTAGGATTAGATAGAGATATGAGTAAACCAGTAGATGTATTAGATGTCGATCGTCATGCAACTTTAGATCAAGTGAATAAGCTAGAACGGATAATTTGTTCTGATATGCCTAACCTTAAAAGTGTATGCGATCGCGAAAGCAATCCAGAACTGGGTAAAATAGCTGGAACAACCGGTGAAACTATACAAAGTTATCCTCTTGCAATGACGCAGTTATTGATTACTTACCATATGCTTAAAGCAACTAACAATATGGCTCTTGGTGCAGTATCCTCAGTTTAGATTTTTAGATTGGATATTTCCCATAGGATGTAAACATATATAACGACTAACTCTTTAAGAGATCCTTATACCAAATACATTTCATATCTATTAATGTTTACAATCTTTAACATCTAATCTGAAAAATCAATTGAATATCATACTTTTTATTTGAGGAGTGGGTTTAAAAAATTCACTCTGTTTATTTTTCTTTTCAAATTAATATAAAATTTGAAGTTCACGTAAAAAAATAAATATTTCCTAGCAAAGTTATAGATTTCCAAACTTAACAAGGCGATAAATAAAGATAGGTACATCTATCATGTTTGTTTGCCAAAATACCTATGACATATTGTCTAAGAATTGCTGATATGGCTGCAAATGAGCGTCCACGGGAACGTTTATTAGCTCATGGAGCAAAAGTATTAGCTACTGCTGAGTTAATTGCTATTTTGTTGGGTACAGGACAAGGAGCAGGGAAGCTTTCTGCTGTGGGTTTAGGTCAATATATTTTGCAAGAACTCAGTAAACATCAACGGAATTCTCTTTCGGTTCTCAGAGATATCAGTGCAGCAGAATTAATGCAAATTGAAGGAATTGGTCCAGCCAAAGCAACAGCAATTTTAGCAGCAATAGAATTAGGTAAAAGAGCTTTTCATTCTCCAGGACGAGAATTAACAAAAATAGATAGTCCTGCATCTGCTGCTGCTGCTTTAAGTCAAGATTTAATGTGGCAGCAGCAGGAGCGTTTTGCTGTCTTACTATTAGATACAAAAAATTGTTTAATTGGTACTCAAATTATTACTATTGGTACCGCTACAGAAACTTTAGCACCTCCACGGGAAATTTTTCGGGAAGTTATTCGACAAGGTGCAACTAGGGTTATTGTGGCACATAATCATCCTTCAGGAAATTTGGAGCCAAGTACGGCAGATATTGAATTAACTGCTCAATTATTAAGTGGAGGACAATTTCTAGCAATTCCTATTCTTGACCACTTAATTTTGGGTGATGGTAACTTTCAGAGCTTAAGAGAAATAACTCAATTATGGACTCAGTACCCGCAAGGTGATTGATAGCTTAGGCTGTAAAAGTACTCAATTTACATAAAAAATATTAATTGAAGAAAATGTATAAGGTAAAAGTAAAAAATACCCTAAGCTTAATCTTCAAAATGTAAACAAAAATTAAGTAAACATTGAGTAATTATTTAATTTAGTGAAGAATCTATACTTTTCAAGATAAATACTTCAAGATAAAAATACTCTTGGAACTAAAATATCTCCAAGAGTAAATATTATTTTTAACGACAAACAAATGTTTTTAATTACAAACAAACTATTAATAAGCATCCTCGACCTCTAGCTGTGCCACCGTGACAGCATTAAAAGCAAAAGCTGCAACCATTGGTATTGGACATCTGAGCCAATAAGTTACCCCAGCAGCAAGCATTGTGGCAATAACCGCAGATAATGACCAAATTCTTTCTTGGGGAGTCAATCCTTTTTCAGCTTTAATTGCGTTCAGCACTTTTCCTGGGATCGGTTCAGGAATCACACCACCAGGAGGAAAAGCCCAATAGTTATTACTACGCTCCATAAATAAATCAGTCCAGCCATTGTCTTGACACCATTCCTCAATCCACTGGTAGTTATAATGCTTCATACGAATACCTTCAATAAAGTTATGCACGTTATCTACAAAAGGGAAACAAATTATGTTCATGCTAAAGAATGAATACCTAAAATAATGAGGTTTTACAAATATTTTGTAAATATTGCCTAAATACATTTGAATATGAATTTAGTTTAAGCAACTACTACACTTTAAACGGCGCTGACTCATAAACTAATTCACTATCCTAAGATTACCAGGATGTTCTAGAGATGTGTATGAAATGCAAATAAACTTTACCTATTTATTTTTTAGTAAATTCTTATTAAAAATACATAATTAAGAGTCAATTAAAAATTATTGACGAAGTTAATACTTAGCTTCAATTTTTATTTCATTTGATGTCAAAAATTGTAAATATATTTGTATTTTTTATTTTCTGAAATCAAGAAATATTTCTTCATAAATCAATTCATATTTATAGAAATAAAGGGTCAATGTCTGCCATGTCCATTAGTGTCATTGCAGATACCGCAGCATCGAAAAAGTTTTCTCCCAATAACAGTAAAGCTCGTTCATCAGTCGCATCTAAACTAATAAAGATAACGAAAATACTTATTTAATCAATTCCTTTCTTGTGCGATCGCCTCCAGTAAGCATTGAGCCATCACCCCCATAGCTTATTTATCCATCATCTTAAAAATACTGAATGCTTGATAACTCAATAACATTAAATATATACAGGAATCATGTAAAAATAAGTCGCGTAACTTTTTTATTGGAGCGTTTGATTTGACTAAAGCTTAGCAACATACTTTATCAAGTTGTTTTTACACAGTTCCACATATTAATAAAGTTCCTGAGAATAACTTAGATTTAATATATATTCCCAGACCTAAAAAGATAATATCTGGGAATTATAAATTAATATTTCTACATCAGTCAGGTTTAAAATGAAATGAAATAAAAATCAATATGAACTTTGATTCTAATTCCTTCTTATCTCTCTAAATCTACGACTTCTTTAGGAACACCAGCAGTTAAAACTTCACAACCATTCAGAGTAACTAAAACATCATCCTCAATGCGGATTCCGATCCCTATCCAGCGTTCCTCTGTTACAGGTTGTCCCTCTGCTAATTTTGTATCGGGAACTATATACAGTCCTGGTTCTACAGTTAATACTTGTCCTGGTTGTAATATCTGTGGATTATCTTCACCATGTTGATATACACCGACATCATGAACATCCAAACCTAACCAGTGTCCGGTACGATGCATATAGTAAGGTTTATATGTTTCTTCTTCAATTAATTTCTCAACAACTCCATCGAGTATTCCGAGTTCTACCAATCCTTCTACTAATACCCGGACTGCTGTATCATGAATTTTACTGTAGGGATTTCCTGGCTTCACCTCTTCTATAGCTTTCTTTTGCGCTTTTAAAACTAATTCATATAAGGTTTTTTGCTCTGCTGTGAATTTACCACCTACAGGAAAAGTACGAGTAATATCCGAGTTGTAATAACTGTAAGAACAACCAGCATCAATTAATAATAATTCTCCATCTTGCATCTGACGATTATTTTCAACATAGTGTAAAACGCAAGCATTCTTACCAGAAGCGACTATAGAAGGATAAGCTGGTCCAATAGCACCGTGACGACGAAATATATATTCCATTTCAGCTTGTACTTCATACTCATAACCTCCAGGTTTTACGAACTCCATTGCACGGTTATGAGCTTCAACAGCAATATCTGCTGCTTTACGCATTAAATCTAATTCTGCATCGCTTTTAAGCAATCTCATGCTGTGTAAAGCTGGTGCAGTATCTTCAATTGCGATGGGTCCACTTCCACGCTTAGGATAGCTACGCATTAAGCGCTGCCATAAATTCAGAACTTTATCATTAAAACTGCGATCGCGTCCTAAATGATAGTAGATTTTATCGGCTTTTTCTACATACTCAATCAGCTTTTCGTCTAGTTCTTCTATAGGGTAAGCTTCATCTGCACCATATTTCTCTTTTGCAGCTTCTACCCCGGTTAAATAACCGGTCCAAACTTCTTTTTCCCTATCTTTCGGCTGTACAAACAACACAAACTTATGCTCTTCATGATGGGGTGCAAGTACAACCACAGAACCAGGCTCATCAAAGCCAGTTAAATAATAGAAATCGCTATCCTGGCGGAAATTGTACTCCACATCATTATGCATCACTGCCATTGGTGCACTACAGAAAATAGCAGTGCCATTACCAATTTTTGACATTAGTTCTAAACGTCGTTGTTTATATTCCATTCCCATAACTTCTTTGACTATGAATTATATCTTGCTTGTGATATGGTAACTCGTCATACTGTGTAGAAAACAGTTATTGCTTCTGTGTTACCTAATTATTAATCACCAAAAATTTATCAAATTTTTCTTATGATTAATTACTTTAGATACTTGTCTAAATTAGTAAATCAGTCTAGCAATATCTCAATAATATATATTAAGTAAGCAATATGTATAACATTTTTACTGTGTATGTTTAACATAGTATATGCATGTCTAATACATAGGAATAATACTGGGAAGTTCATATATTATCGAAAGTAAATATATTAATAATTTACCTTGAAACTTTCCTATTTTTGAATAGAATGATTATTTTAACATTTTTAATTAAAAATGTTAATTGTTGACATTAATGAATATATCTTTTGCCATTTATAGAACTAAAAATAAGTTAATTAAAATACTATATACGAGAATTTCTTAATATGTTCCTATCTAACAAAATACTTTGAAAATAATAGATAAAAGTTTTATGAATGCTCGTGACAAAGACACAACATGATTGAATCAAAAAATTCTTCGGGAATCTCTCAAAATATTAATTCTCTATCGGTTGCACCGACTTCAAATGATACTTTTTCAGATTCTTTAAGTTTAAATACTTCTTTAAGTTATCAAGGTTCTTCGGATTCAGTAGAATCACAAGCACTTCTAAGTAATCCTAATCCCAACCCTGCAATTACTTCTCCTGCCATTACTCCAGATTTTAATGGTGATGGAAGCACCGACAAAATTTGGTTAAACACTCAAACTGGAGAGGTTGCTGTATGGTTAATGAATGGTGAGAATATAGATTCTGCTGTTGTTGGAACCATTGAGTCAGGTTGGGAGTTTGAAACTGCTGATTTCAACGGTGATGGCAAAACTGACTTAGCTTGGCGGAATCAGTCAACTGGTGAGAACCAAATTTGGCTGATGGATGGCTTGAGTATCACCTCTCAAATGTCCGTAGAGAGCCTTGACTCTTCTTGGGATTTTAGCGTCGGTGATTTCAATGGCGATTTTAAGAGCGATTATTTCTGGCATAACAATTCAACAGGTGAAAATGCTGTTTGGTTGATGGACGGTACAAGTATCGTTGATGGTGGATATTTAGATTCCACAGATTCTTCCTATAGCTACAGTATTGTTGATGTCAATGGAGATTTTACTACAGATATTTTCTGGCATAACAATTCTACAGGTGAGAATAGTGTCTGGTACGTCAATGGTACCCAAGCTACAGGAGAGGCTCTAGAAACCTTTGGTGCTGGCTGGGAATTTACTCCGGGCTATGTAGATAATGGCTTTACTACTGATATTCTCTGGCGCAACAGTGCTACAGGAGAGAATGTTGTTTGGACAATGAATGGTTCTAATGCAACTCCAGTAGTTCTACCAGAACTCGGTGCTGAGTGGCAAGCTGCTGCAGAAGGCGATTTTGATGGTGACGGTACTACTGATATCCTCTGGCATAACGGTGCTACAGGAGAAAACCTCATTTGGTATGCAAATGGCATTGAACCTAATCAAGTAAGTTTACCTGCAACCAGTGCTGACGAAACAGCAACCACAGGAGACTTTAATGGAGACGGTGTTTACGATCTGATGGTACGTAATCAGTCTACGGGAGAAAATACTCTCGTATATCTAAATGGCACACCTGAACCTACTTATGTTCCATTATCTGCTGTTGGTCCTGAGTGGGTGACTTTCTAGTCTTCCTTTATATCTAAATCAAAGCTCTTAGTGTTTAGCTAAGAGCTTCATATGTATAGCCTGCATAGGGGATTGAATAATTTCTCTATGCCTACATCTATTTGAACAACATCTATAGGACTTACACACTCACAACCGAAAATAAGGTTTTGCGATCGCTAAAGCGAACACTCCGTTCGTAATCACGTAAACACCTAGTCCGTGCATAAGTCCTGATCTATTTGAACAGCATTTGAATTAATCACCTGACGTTAGCTAGAAATCATACAGTTGCAATACCTCTAGTTGATCCATGTTTGTTCTTTCCTGACAGAATCAAAGCGAAAAAATCAATTAAAAATTTATCACTCCTTTATCACTCCAGTGAACTTACTAAGAATATGATTACTTCTGAATCTTCTAATATTCTTTCTACAAAGATTAATTCATTATCATCTTTATATGTAGAAGACGAACTAACAACTAATATTGCTACTATTAATTCCTTTGATTCTAATAGTTCTTCAGAATCACATGAGGATAGTTTAAATATCTTAGAAAGTAATTCTTCTACTGAGTTACCATCTACCGCAGACAACGTCAATCCTAATCCATTCTTTAGTGATGTTAGACTTGTAGCTGATTTTAATGGTGATGGGAAAACAGACGAATTTTGGCGAAACACAGAAACGGGAGAAAATGCCGTTTGGTTGATGGATGGTAGTAATGTAAATGGAAATTACCTTGCGGAATTAGGGGCTGAGTGGGATTTGCGTTTTGGTGACTTCAATAATGACTCCCGTACCGATATATTTTGGCGTAATACTCAAACTGGTGAAAACCTAATTTGGATAATGGATGGTAATCGAGTCGGTAGGCAAATTTCTTTACAGAATATTGACTCTTCCTGGGATTATGCCATTGTTGATTTTAACGGTGATGGTTACAGTGATGTATTCTGGCGGAACACTCAAAATGGTGAAAATGCTTCTTGGTTAATGAAAGAAGGAGTAATTGAAACTGCTGCCTTTTTGGAAACAACTGACGTTTCCTGGGAATTTGATATTGTCGATTTTAATGGCGATAATAAATCAGATATTTTTTGGCGTAATCGTGCTGCTGGAGAAAATGAAGTCTGGTTCATGAATGGAGTTGATAGCAACGAATCAACTATTAGTGATAGGAATTCTGAATGGAATTATGTACTTGGTGATTTTAATAATGACTCATATACTGATATTCTGTGGCGTAATGAAGTCACCGGAGAAAATTCTGTTTGGTTAATGAGTGGTACTTTATACTTGGGAGCAGATGTAGATAGTCTAGGTACTTCTTGGCAGCCATCAATTGGTGATTTTAACGGTGATGGTAAAACTGATGTTTTCTGGCATAATGAAGTCACCGGAGAAAATACTGCTTGGTTGATGGACGGTACGAGTATTAATACATCTGCTTTTCTACCTGCAAACAATCCATCCTTACAAACTGATATTGGTGACTATGACGGTGATGGTAAAACTGATGTGCTCTGGCACAACCCTGAAACAGGAGAAAATACAATCTGGTTTATGAATGGTACTACAGCTTCAGAAGTAGAAATAGTTTCTACTTCTCCAGGATGGCGGATGATTTAAGCAAATGTTATATGCACAAATATAAATATTAAGTAAATATTAAATATTTTGTGTGATTGTGCATGGATTAGTATGTCCTCTTTAGATGTATAAGACATCAAAGGTTTTGTAGTTTTTCTATCTGTTAGAAAATGGGAATAAGGATGTTTAGATTGGGGAATCTTTTACTTTTAACCCATTGCCTGATAGCTCTTACATAAATCAAATTTGCATAAATCAAATTTGCATAAATCAAACCTGCATAAATCAAAAAGTGTCATAGTAATTAGTTGCAAAAATTTATATACTCATAAAATCAAAATTTAACTTTAATAAATATTTAATAAGCAGTAGTACTTTTATAAATAATTCTTAAAATTATAAGTAATCTTAAAAAATTGAGACGCACCAACACCCTCAGAACTATACATTTTGGGCTTTTGACGCGTCCTTAAATTTGTTTTTTGATTTTTATCTTATTTTTAATTTTTCACTAACTCCCTAACTAAGTTAGCTAGCTTTTCTGCACTATCAGGAACTGCAATTTTCCTGGCATTATTTGCCATCATCTCTAATGTTTCAGGAGAATCCAGTAGTTCTGATACCTTATTTTGCAATATTTCGGCTGTTAGTTCTGACTGTTTAAAAATTATTCCTGCATCAGCAGCAGAGAAAACTCTAGCATTATAAGTTTGATGGTCTTCTGCTGCGTATGGGTAAGGAATTAAGATAGCTGGTGTTCCACAGACAGCCATTTCTGTTAAGCTACCAGCACCGGAGCGACTGATTGCTAAATTGGCTCTATTTAAAAGCGCAGCCATGTTTTGGTAAAAAGGTAAGGAAATATACTGGGGATGTTGCAAGCTAGAAATATCTGGGTCATTTTCCCCAGTTAAATGCACAATCCAAGCTCCAGCTTCAAACCAAGCAGGTGCTGATTGACGAACCATTTGGTTTACTGCAACCGCTCCTTGAGAACCACCGAAAACTACAATTAAAGGTACTCCATCAGGAATAGATAAATCCAAAGTCTTTTCTATATCAACTTCCAGAAATTCCTGACGCACTGGGGTACCAACACATACTGTTTTTGCGCGGGGTAGGTATTGAGCAGCAGCATCAAATCCAATTGCTACAAAATTATACCAAGGACCAAAAAAGCGAGTTACTTTACCCGGAAAGGCATTGGATTCGTGGAGAATAGCAGGAATACCCAGAGAACGAGCAGCTATGATTGAAGGTCCGGCAATATAGCCACCAGTAGTGATTAAACCCTGAAATTTTCCTTGACTTATTATATTTCTAACCTTAATTACACTACCAATTAGTTTACCAAAAGTAAGTAAAGAAGATATACTTAAACCCTTCTGGAACCCTTCCACAGAAATAGTGTTCAATTTATACTGCTGGGGTACTAACTTAGTTTCTAAGCGATTGGGAACCCCAAGCCACTCAATTTCATAATCTGTTAGCTCTTTTGCTAGTGCGATCGCGGGAAATAGATGTCCCCCTGTACCGCTAGCAGCTATTAACAATTTGGTGGAAGCCTTTGTCATCAAACCTCTACTATTCGCACGCTCAGATTAACTAAAATAAAACAAATTACTTACATTTAGTCATGCTCATCCGGAAATTATTTTCTCGGGAGTTACTCTGTAAGAGTTTGAGCACAAAATTGTAAATATCGCATCAAGTTATATTACCGATGTCTAACCTTATCAATTTACTATTTAGACGACGCATCATGTCAAAAACTAACCGTTGGTTAATTGTATGCTTGTTTTCACTGAGCTTTATGGGTAGCTTAAAAGTTGCCCAAGCTAATACTCCCAAAGAAAATGCACCAACGCAATTAAGTAATATACTTAAACAAATAGATACTGCTGCTACTAAGAAGAATGTTGAGGGCGTTATGCAGTTTTACAGCCCCAGCTTTAAACATGGGGATGGTTTAAACAGACAGGGAATGAAAAAGGCTTTGGCTTCTTTATGGCAGCGTTATCCAAATTTAAGCTATACAACTAGGGTTGAATCCTGGAAATCTGAGGGGAATGCTATTGTTGCTAATACTGTTACAAATGTAAAGGGTTTGCCATCTGCTGCAAGTAAGTATATGGGGATGAATTCCGTAATTAAGTCTCGTCAAAAAATTCAAGGTTCCAAAATTTTAAGTCAGGAAATTTTATCAGAACGTACTCAAATTACTTCTGGTAAAAACCCCCCAACTGTAGATATCAGATTGCCACAACAGGTAAAAGTTGGTCAAAACTATACTTTTGATGCGATTGTAGAACAACCTTTAGGGGAAGATTATCTTTTAGGTGCTGCTATCGACGAACCAATTAGACCCAGTTCTTATTTGAAACCTTCATCTGTAGATTTAGAACTTCTCAGTGCTGGAGGGCTTTTCAAAATTGGACGTGCACCATTAAAGCCAGGCAGTCAGTGGGTTTCGGCTGTATTGCTCAGAGGTGATGGAATGACTATGATCACTCAAAGAGTGAAAGTTGTCAGACAGTAGATTCAATTATTTGTTAGCTAGTACTCGACTAAACCAAAATTGCTGGGTAAGGGTAAACAGAGGAAGCGGAGGAGCAGGGGGAGAATAAACCCCGCAAGGTTCCCTTAGTGAAACACTAAGAATAAGAGGGTTATAAATCCGTACTTATCTATGGTTCAATACAGTTTAGTTAAGAAGAATTACTTTGTTGGGTAGAGCAATAGCAAAACCCAACTTTTTTGTTGATTTTGCTGAGTTATATACCTCAAACGTCACTTACTAAGTGAGTGGACAAAATAAGTTTCTGTCATTGCGTTCCCATAGCGCTTACGGTAGTGTTAGCTAGTGCTATATCTATCGTTGTTACGCGTTAGCGTCTACCTTAGGAAAAGCAATCGCAATACTTTGAGATTGCGATGTTACGTTACGCTCCACACTCTTCGAGAACGTTTTCAACGCTAAGGGTAGCTATCCGTTAGGCTTTACGCTTAGGACAAATATACTGTTAATTTTGTCTGAGTACTTAATAATGGGGAATCCCCACAACGTAGTCACTCCTCAACCTAGACTATGCTCCCAGAGTAGGAAACCTTTTTATCTCCAGTTAGTTGATTTGATCAGGTAACAGTTATTAGCTAATAATTGATAATTGTTTACAAATAATCTATATATGCTTTCAGCAGAAAACCAAATTATTCTTATTACTGGTGCAAGTAGCGGTATTGGTGCTGCTTGTGCCAAAATTTTTGCGAATGGTGGGGCAAAGTTGATTTTGGCTGCGAGAAGGCTAGAACGCTTGCAGGAACTGGTTGACAATTTAAAAATAGAAACTGCAAACTACCACTTATTACAACTAGATGTACGCGATCGCGCTGCTGTAGAGTCGGCAATATCTGGTTTACCCTCTCAATGGCAAAATATTGATATTTTAATTAATAATGCTGGTCTGAGTCGCGGTTTGGATAAATTATATGAAGCTGATATCCAAGACTGGGAGGAAATGATTGATACAAATATTAAAGGTTTACTTTACTTGACTCGTCATGTTGTACCGGGAATGGTTCAACGCAATCAAGGTCACATAATTAACATTGGTTCTACTGCCGGACATCAAACTTATCCTGGTGGTAATGTATATTGTGGAACCAAAGCCGCAGTTAAGTCAATTTCTGAGGGGTTGAAGCAAGACTTGCTAGGAACACCGGTGCGGGTGACTTCTGTAGACCCCGGTTTGGTAGAAACAGAATTTAGCCAAGTTCGTTTTCACGGCGATCGCGATCGCGCTGCGAAAGTATATCAAGGATTAACTGTTCTTACAGGTGATGATATCGCTGATATCGTGTTTTTCTGTGCCACTAGACCATCTCACGTAAATATTAATGACATTATTGTCATGCCAATAGACCAAGCTGGAGGAATGTTATTAAATCGAAAGTGAATATTCAATTCACACTTTAGAGTAGGTTGTTGGGTTCATAGAAGAAGAAATATAATTGATTTTCATACTATTTATTCTGTGGACTCAACATTTTGATTGACCTAATTTTTGGATTTTTTCTAGAGTTTATTCTTTGGATATTTGTTGGAGCAATATTTTACAGGTTTTTCTACTTTACAGGTAAAGTGATAACTCGTTTAGTAACTTTTGGGAAATATTATCCTAGCAAATTGATTAAAGACAAGGAATTACGTAAAGCTCAAAGAGCTAAAGGTAATAGATTTACTTACGCATCTAGTAAAAAGAAGTATCTTACTGTTGAAGCTGTATCTTTAATAGGTTTTATCTTTTGGTTAATAGCTATATTATTATGTGGGTTGCTTATATATTTAATATATAATTAGGACTGCTATGTAGAAGAAGTAATAAGTAATAAGTAATAAGCAATAAATAATAAATAATAAGTAATAAGTAATAAGTTTACTATTGGGGCGATTTAACGGTTCAATAATATTCTAACAGTATTGTATAGTGCTGCTATTGGCGAAAAAATATCTCTCTCCTAGTCATAGACGAAGAAAGAGATATTCAAGCATCATAAGCAAATTCGGTTGTTCTTATCTCACTTCCTTGAGGTTATCAAACTGCTCGGTAATCGAATCTGTAAAGATACTCATAATTGTGCGATCGCGAATTTTGATATTTGCGCTGACAGACATACCTGATTGTAATACTAGCTGGCGTTCTTGTCGGGATAAAGTTTGCTCATTTAAACGGATTTTTACCGGAAAACTATAGTATGGTTTGGTTTCGTCTGGTGGTAGTGCATCGGAACCAACCCAGGTAATTTCTCCTTTGATATCACCAAATTCACTGAAGGGGAATGAGTCAATTCTGACATCTACTTCCATACCTTTTTTAATAAATCCTATGTCCTTGTTAGTTACATGGACTTTTGCAACTAAGGCTTCATTGGGGACGATTTTCAATACCGGCTGAGTTGCATTAGCCACAAATCCTTGAGAATTAGCCTTTAAGTCAAAGATAATCCCGTCTGCGGGAGCTTTCAGAACTTGGTGTTTGAGATTAACTTGCGCTTGACTGATTTGACTATTAATTTCAGTAATCCGCTTATCGTTTTCGACAATGGCTTTATTTAGTTCGCTATCAATTTGAGCGATTTGCTTACGATTTTGAGTAATCTGAACTAACAAATCTCTTTTAGCAGCAGCGAGAGTATTTTTCAATTTCTCCCTAGATTGAGCGATCGCATAACGTATTCTGCCTTGTTCTTGGGTGAGTCTTTCTACGTTTGCTCTGTTGGTTCGTACTTGTTGAGCTTGCTCGAGGAATTGTATGCGGGAAATTGCCCCTTGTTTGACTAGTGGTTCGAGGTTATCGAGAATACCCTGATTTACCTCTTTAATATCTTTGGCTGAAGATAATTGAACTTGAGTTTCGTTTAGTTGTTTTCTTAACTGTTGTGTTTGCAATTCATCGCTTGCAGCGCGGGTTTTCAATTCGGTTTTACTAAATTCTAAACGAGATTCTTCTTCGGGAGATAAGTTAAAATTTTGAGAGTTTCCGTTTAACTGTGCTTGATAGAAGCGATTTTCGGAGACTAAAGCCATACGGCTTTTAGTCAAAGATGATATACCGGGTGGTAAATTAATCTGGCGATTAAATCTGTCTCCTGCTCCCAATAATTGAGCACGATAAAATTGATTTTCCCTAGCTAAAGATGCTTTGATTTTAGTTAGAGAAGCAAGTTGAGCTTCAGATGCTGTTGTATCCATCCGTAACAACACATCACCACGCTTAACTTTCTGCCCGTCTTTGACATAGACATCTTTAACAACTCCACCTACTGGGACTTGGACATCTTTTACCGCTCCTTGGGGTTCTAACTTTCCTTGGGTAGGAACAGCCTCTTCAATTTTGGCAAAATTTGCCCATAAACCAACATAAGTAGTAGCCCCTAGAAGACCCCATAGCACAGCCCGTGACCAAACAGGAGACTGACGCAAAACCACCCCAGAGGCATATTTGCTATCTTCCTCAACATGGCGACGACCTTTGTTAGGAACTGAAACATTATCAGACAAAGCCTTGGGGACGGTTATAGATTCTTGATTGAGTTTAATGGCATTATCTTGAGTCATGACTTAATTTCCCTCATTTTTGTATAAAATTCAGAAGTGTGAAAAATAGAATTTGTTATTCATGATTTACGATTGATAATTCATGATTCATCATCTCTTTTTGCCTAATTCTGATTTTCCTGCTGTTGATAAAGACAGTAATAGCGTCCTCTTTGTGAAATTAGTTCTTCATGGGTACCTTTTTCTACAACTGTGCCGCTTTCTAACATGAGAATCACGTCTGCGTTTTTGACTGTGCTGAGTCGGTGGGTAATAAAAAAGACTGTTTTATTTTTAAATGCTTGGGCTAGGTTGGCACATACTTGTCCTTCTGACTGATAGTCCAAAGCGCTAGTAGCTTCATCTAAAATTAGCAAGCGAGGATTTTGTAAAACCGTTCTAGCAATGGCTATTCGCTGTCGTTGTCCTCCGGATAATCCAGAACCTCTCTCTCCTACATGGCTGTTATACCCGTTTGGTAAATCCATGATGAACTCATGAGCTGCGGCAACTTTAGCAGCTTCCACTATCTCTTCTGTAGTTGAGTCTGGATTGGTCAGGGCTATATTTTCGGCGATACTGCCTTCAAAAAGTAATGTATCTTGTAATACTACGCCAATTTGACGGCGCAAAGAATACAATTCTGTTTTGGAGATATCATAACCATCAATAAGAATTCTGCCTGATTCTTGCGGATAAAGTCTGGGTAATAATTTTGTCAGGGTACTTTTACCAGAACCGCTTTGTCCAACGATACCAACAAATTGTCCGGCAGAGAATTCTAAATTAATATTTTTGAGTTGTTGGGGACCATTGGGATTGAAACGAAATGATACATTCTCGTATTTGACTGCACCTTTGATGGTAGGCATCGAAATATTATTATTGCGATCGCTTAGGTCTTCTTCTGCGGGGGTATCTAAGATATCTCCCAAGCGCTCTAGGGATAGTGCTGTTTCTTGGAAGTTTTGCCACAGTTGAGTTAAGCGCAGTAGGGGTGCTGTTACGTAGCTAGCAATAATCCGGAAAGCGATAATTTGTCCCAATGTTAGCTGTCCCTCGAGTACCAAATAAGCTCCGACCCACAGAACTAACAAACCTGATAGCTTATTGAGAAAATTGCTTAAACTACCAGCAGTAGTAGAAGTTGCCACAGTTTTGAAACCAGCACTGACATAATTTGCGTATCTTTCCTGCCATTTCCAACGCGATCGCAGTTCTAAGTTTTGAGCTTTCACGGTCAGGATACCGGAGAGAACTTCCACTAAGTAGGATTGGGTTTGGGCGTTTTTCTCGGCTTTTGTTCGCAGTTGTCGTCGGACGATAGGGGAGACGACTATTGTTAAGAGGGCAAACAAAGGTATGGTGGAAAGAGCAACCAGAGTTAATTGCCAGCTATAGGCTACCATTACTGCAATATAAATAACTGAGAAGATAGCGTCTAATACTACTGTCAGGGCAGTTCCAGTTAGGAAGGAGCGAATATTTTCCAGTTCATTCGCACGACTTGCTAGTTCTCCTACTGGTCTACGTTCAAAGTAGCGTAATGGTAAACGTAGCAGATGGTCAATAATTTCTGAACCTAGTGCTAAATCAATACGATTAGTAGTATCTACAAATAAATAAGTACGAATATTATTAAAAATGCCTTCAAATACTGCCAAAGCTAGCAGCAATGAGCCAAATATATGTAGGGTATTATAACTATTATTAATAATAACTTTGTCAATAATTAGCTGGATAATTAAAGGGTTTGCCAAGCTAAATATCTGTACGGCAAATGAAGCCAATAAAACTTCAATTAATACTTTACGGTATTTTAAAAGCGAAGGAGTAAACCAGCTTAAGCCAAACTTCTTCTGAGGAGTATAGTTTGTTTGTTTTAATAGCAGTACTTGACCTTCTTCACCCCAGTTCTCTACAAAACTATCGGGTGTTTGCTTAATGATTCCCACTTCGGGAACTGCAAGTACTAACCTTTTCTCACTAATTTCGTATAAAATTGCAAAACTATCTTGCCAGCGAATCATCGCTGGAGCTTCAATTTTGGTAATCGCTACAGCTTTAATCCGAATCAAATGAGCATTCAAACCCATTAGTTCTGCAACGCTACCGCATAACTGTAAAGAAAGTGTTTGAGTCCTTTGTACCTGACTATTCAATAATTTCTGAACTACATCCCGTCGGAAAGATACATTCCAGTATTGACTCAACATCTGAAAACAAGCCAAAGTCGCTTTTATGGGACCTCTTGCACTTATAAAAGGATACTTTGCAGCTTTCTCCGATGCATCTTCGGAGTCCATTTCTACCTGTGGGGGTCTTTCTGGTGCATAGGGAATATCTGATGTTACTCTGTCAACTGCTGCGACTATCTCTACAGGAGAGTCCCAGGTAAATTCTATTAAGGGAATACCTAACAACCGAGCGCTATTATTACCTACAACTTCTATAGATTTCTGCCTTTTTCTTTCTTGAACTGGTAAATGACTAGCTACAGGAAAGTTTTTGATTTCACCTCCTCCACTAACTAACCAAGCAAAGTCCGGATCTAATTGGATAATAGGACTATTCCCAGGAGGTAAATGATAAACAAAGACGTTTGGTAATAATTTAAAGGTTAATCCTGCAATGTCATTAACACCGTTGAAGTCAAGTATGGTCTCGCTATCGGGTCTTTGTCCTAGTTGTTCCCCTAAGAGTTCAAATAGTTCAATTGTGCTCACCTGATTTTGAAAACCATCAACAAATTTTGGAAATTTTTGCAGTAATTCTTGAAAATCCTTAGCATTTAAGTTCAAACAGATAGTTTCTCCAGAAGCAATTACCTGTTCACAAGGAATACCCCTCAACCAGCTAGACCAACCAAACAACTCTCCTTTTTGCAATAAATGTAAGGGTACTAAAGTTTCTGAACTTCTGTCATAACCTAACATGCGAGCCTGTCCTTCATAAATAATGGAGATATAAGCAGGCATATTTTCTCGCGCTAAGATGGTTTGACCCATCCGATAACGCAAGATTTCAAATTTTGTTGCTAAAGATGTTAATTCTGTTTGCGGTAGTTGGTTAAAGGGGAATATTTCTCCAAGAATCTCAGGGATAGAAGTTTGAATAGAGGCTTTAGTGTTATTCATAAAGTAATTTACAAGGTTTAACGCAAAATTCAGGAGACAGAAGCTATAAATTGATGTAATTAATTCTGAAATTTTGAGTATCTGCTATCAGTAAATTTATTTAAGTAGACTAAGGATATATCGAGTTTTTACTCATTCTATTGGAAGTTTTAGCTATTAATAAAGCTCTATAGCTGTACCTCCAATTTTATGCAATTATTTATACATAGATTCTGACTAATGCCAGACAATATATTTACTTAATTTACTTATGAAAACATAAACAAAGCATTATTCAAAATTTTAAATTCACAACTAAAAACTCAGAACTCAAAACTTCTATCTGCTCAATTACCTTGTTCTCCACTTTGCTGTTGCTGTAATTGTTCGTTTAACCATTTTTGAAAGAGTTGATTAATTAAACGAGCTTTCATCGCTTCATCTAACTGTGCTGGGACTAGTTTTTCTAAACGTAAAATCACAAACCACCCAGAAATATAAATAGGAGCTAATAATTGTCCAGGTTGACTGGTAGAGAGTTTTTCTACCATCGCAGGATGTAAAGAACCGAATTCAACCGGTCCAACTAACCCCCCCGTTTGAGCTTCTGGACCTTGGGAATATTCCTTTGCTAAGTCCGCAAAAGACTGTTCTCCCCCCATAATTCGGAAATATATTTCCTGAGCGATCGCTCCATCCTGGGTTCTCAAAAGATGGTAAATTACTTTGTCAAACTTACTTTTGTTCTCGAAAAAATGAGACTCTAATTTATTTCCCCAAGAAAATTGTTTAAATTTCTCGATTTTAAATTGACGAGTAGTAACCCTCTCAAGCTGATCGAAGCTTACACCATGAAATTTCGCCCATGCTTTCACATCTTCTTCAGAATTAATCTGATTTTGTGTATAAAACTGCTTTTGAGCGTTAGCAATTTCTTGGGGTGTACACTCAATAGACGCGATCGCTTGGTCGATAATCAATTCTCGTAACAATTGTGGCAACATTTGATAAGCAGCAAGAGAAGAAACAATCTCTTGAGCTTTCATGGTTTGACTGCCAATTTGGATAACTTCACTCATCAGGTACAAATTCAGGTAACACAGTTGGTAGGTATTATTTGGTGATGCTTCCTGTGTTTTATCAATGCGCGGAATCTACTGATACAATTTACGAAAAATTAGTACTCGACTCAACAGTATGATACACGTTCTTTCACTTTTAAGATGAAATACCCGATTTTGAGTCGCAATTTTAACAATTTAAAAGATTTTTGAAATATATATCAAAAAATTTAATCTAACCAAATGTCATGATGTCTCAAATTAAACTATTTCTTGGTTAAATCAGTCATTCTCAATCATCATAGCTAATTCAATAACCTGACATTTTGGAAATAATTAATACACTTATTATTTATGGGCAGACCTTAACTATAAATTTTTCTTGTGATTCTCAACAGCTAGAAAGTAATATTAGTAAAGGTTTTTGCCTTACTTGATACTTTCTTAACAATTAGTTCAAATAATTATTATATATAGTAGAGTGACCAAAAAGACAAATAGTAGACCGTTAATTAACTGTCTACATTTAGCACCAATGAGCCAGAAGTATACTATATTCATATCAGTATTAACCTCTGTGCATTTTTATCATTCTTAAAGTTTTTATTCTGCCTGTTTCTATTTTTATCAGGATGTTTTCAGTATTTTACTAACAAAAATTAGTTGTATATTATACAAACAACGGGTATTTGAAATTTTTGTTACTGCTAAGAAAATCATATCCATGAGGACACGTAAAATTTGATACTTGCAGAAATTGTAAAAATTGGGGCGTTGCTGAATTAAGTAATGAATTATGTTTGGTTACAACTGGCGTATTATTCTTCAAACACTGATTGAGATGTTCAATTTAACATCTCTAAATAGCCCAAAATTTATGATTCATATTTTGAATCAGCAACGCCAAAATTGGAATATTCATTTTTTACCTTAAATAGGTACATTCCTAAGTTATTGGTGAAGTACTAGAGCTTTTACATACTTCACCAAGGATATCAAGGTTTGGTGTATTGCAAAGCATCAAGTTCTTTTCTTCCTCCGTTCCCCTCACCCAGCAATCTTGGGTAGATCAAGTAATAGTTTTAATTTATTTTGGCGATCGCTGAAAAATCGCTAATTTTCACCTGCAATTTTTATTCAGAAGGAAAATTTTAAGTATTGCTATGGAAAGTAATAAACAGCAAACTCAAATTGAAGTAGACCGGATTTACACAGTCAGCCCTGACATTATAGCTGTTGAAATTCAGCCAGAAGAGGTAGTAAAAGGTAAACAAGTCCCCTACAAGAAACAATCTCAAGATACTGTCTCTTCTAATGGGTGGGTAACTCGTGAAGGTAGGGTCATTGGTAAGTTAATGGAAAATGACCAGAATATTATTCGCACACTAGATGAGTATGATGAAGCAAAATTAGATCCCAAGTGGGCTACTATACCAGATAATTTCCGTATCACTTCTGGCAATGATTCTGACTTTACTAAGGGTATCAAGCCAGATGCTGTTTTCAAGAAAAGCAAAGTTACTAGTATGGCTAAGGTCGGTCCGTGGGAGTTTAATAATCCGACTAAACATACTCTGTATTTACAGTTACCAGAAGCTTTAGAGGAGGGTAAGAGTTATGAAATAGATTTTAATGGCGATGTCCTTAAAGATACTAATTTTTCCTATAAACCCGAAAATACTCGTAGCGAAGCAGTTCATGTTTCTCACCTCGGTTTTGATCCTGACGACCCTGCAAAAGTTGGCTTTTTATCTACTTGGATGGGAGATAAAGGTGGTGGTTTGAAGTATGAGTCTGGAATGGATTTCTCCTTGATTGACCAAAATTCTGGTAAAAAGGTCTATTCAGGAAAAACAGTCCTTTCTAAATCACAAAAAGACCCTGAAGATAAAAAAGGAAAGAACTATAACGGTACTGATGTCTATATGATGGACTTCAGTGATTTCAATAAACCAGGTGAATATCAACTTGCTGTAGAAGGAGTAGGAACTTCCTTTAGTTTTGAGATTGGTGAAAAAACTTGGGAAAATGCTTTTGAAACTTCTGCTCGCGGAATGTATCATCAACGGAGTGGTATTGCCTTAAAGGAACCATATACAGAATCTACTCGTCCACGTGCCTTTCATCCCCAAGATGGTGTGAAAGTTTATCAGTCTGAAGTAGCTTTGATGGACACCAGCATGGGTCTAAATTCTCAGAATGATGCTTTCAAAGCTTTAAGCAATACCAAAACAAATGAACTAGTGACTGAAGCTTGGGGAGGCTGGTTTGATGCTGGAGATTGGGACCGTCGTGCTCAGCATATGGAAGTATCGCGGCTATATTTGGAGCTAGCGGAGATTAATCCCAGTTATTTTTCAGAGGTTGATCTGAATATTCCAGAGTCTAATAATAATATTCCAGATATTGTTGATGAGGCTTTATGGGGATTAGACTTTTTCAAACGAATGCAAACCCCAGAAGGTGGAATTCGTGGTGGTGTGGAGTCAGCAGGACATCCTAAAGAATTTGAAGCTAGCTGGCAAGAATCTCAAACTATTATGGCTTATGGTCCAGGAATGTGGTCTAGCTATATGTATGCGGGTGTAGCAGCACGTGCTGCTCATGTATTGCAAGACATCGATCCTTCCAGAGCTAAAGAGTATCAAACCACTGCCATAAAGGCAATGGAATGGGCAGAGAAAGAGTTTGCAAGTAATCAGAAGAAATTACCTACAGAAGTCGGTGATGAACGAAATTTAGCCGCAGCAGAGTTATATCGTCTTACAGGTGAAGACAAATGGCATCAGTTATTTTTGGATACTACGGTATTCACAGACTCGAATGCCAAAGTTTTTCAACATAAGAGTCATAATCAAGAAAATGCAGCATTTGTTTATTCTCGTACCGAACGTAATGACGTAGATAAAAGCATTCAGAAGAATGCATTGGATGCGATATCCCAAGAAGCAAACTCTCAGATAGATGCAGTTAACAACACTGGTTTTAAATGGAACAAAAATCCTTATACATCTCTAGGATGGGGAGAAAGTTTAGGTTCTCCAGAAGCTACTACTTTATTACGTGCTCACGCTTTAACAAATGATCAAAAATATTTAGAAGCAGGAGTATTAGCCAGTCAATTTTCTGCTGGTGCAAATCCTGACAATATGGTCTATACCACAGGTTTAGGCTATCGCAGTCCTCAAGACCCTTTAATTGTTGATTTACAAGCAACTGGAGATACTCCACCTCCAGGAATTACAGTATATGGTCCTTTAGACACGCAAGCTTATGGTAAATATTGGGCATTAGATAAAATGCCAGAAATATCCCCAAATCCGGCTAAATGGCCAGTTGCAGAAGGGTATTTCGACTTTTTCTACTATGTACCGGTCACAGAATATACAATTCAGCAAACAATGGCTCCCACTGCCTATGCTTGGGGATATTTAGCTGCTAGTGATGAGCAGAAAGCTAAACCCCAATCTAATCCAATCCCAGCAAATCCAACTCCTATAGATAATCCCAGTCCAGAAAATAAAGATAATAACTCTGAAAAGCAGGTAGAAGATACTATGGTCTCCTCTGAAATTGATTCTAAAAATACTAGTAAAATACGTTACGAAGCCGAAGAATTGAATTTAGATGGCTATGTAGTCGAAGTAGTTAACAATTCTGGAGCGAGTGGTGGTAAACATATTTCTCTGAAAGGAGGTGAGAATACCGGAAAAGCAACTGGAGTATTTCAAGGGGAATCCGGTAAATATGAAGTAAAAGTCGGTTACTACGATGAAAATGACGGTATATCTTCAGCAACAGTTAAGATTGCCGATAAAAGTACTAGTTTCCAATTTGACGAAGATTTACCATCAAATTGGGCAAAACCCCAAGCCTTAACCAGCAAAACCGTCCACGATGAAGTGGAATTAAATTCAGGCGATCGCTTTGAAATTTCCGGTCAAAAAGGTGGTGGAGAATTCGCTCGTTTCGATTACATCGAGTTTACACCTATCAATGAGAGCAATAACAATGCTGTTAAAGGTAGTAGTCAAACAAATAATGCAAGTAATAATACACAGAATAACAAGATATCAAGTGACTCTAAGAACAATCAAATGACAGCCACTTCCGCGGATAATTTTACTCAAGAAGTACTGCAATTAACTAACGAGTTTCGCAAGGAAAACGGTTTATCTCCATTAAGTTTGAACTCTGACTTGGTAGAAGCTGCTCAATCCTATTCTGAGGATATGGGAGAAAACGATTTTTTTAGCCACACTGGTCAAGATGGTTCCACTCCCTTAACCAGAGCACAGGAAGCTGGATACTCTCCGAATGCGGTTGGTGAGAACATTGCAGCCGGTCAAACCACACCAGAACAGGTTGTTCAAGGTTGGATAGATAGTCCAGGACACAGAGAAAATTTACTCAACCCTAACTATACAGAAATTGGTATCGGTCATTTTTACCTAGAGGAAGATACTGGTAATGTTAATTACAACCATTATTGGACGCAATTATTTGGTCGCTCTCAGGATATGGGTTCTTCTAATAATGGAAACACTAACACTGAAAATACTAACAATAGCGATAACCTACAGATATCACAGCAGAATAATCAAGCAAGTCAAAAAGACGATTCGTTAACCGGCGGCACAGGTAATGATACATTATCAGGTACTGACAATAACGACGAAATGTTTGGCAATGCAGGTAATGACACTCTCAAAGGCAAAAAGGGTGACGATTGGCTGCAAGGCGATCGCGGTAATGATAATCTGATTGGTGGTGCCGGTAATGATTTTCTGATAGGTACTAAACCTGGTACTTCGGGGAAAGACGAAAGAGATACTTTACAAGGTGGTAAAGGTGCAGATATGTTTGCCCTGGGGGATAAGACAGGAATCTATTACGATAACGGTAAATCTGCCGATCATGGATTCACGGATTATGCTCTAGTTAAAGATTTCAACTCCAAAGAGGGAGACAAGATTTTATTACATGGTAAAGCCGAAAATTACCGTTTAGGAAGTGTATCTGGAAGTAAAAGCGGAACAGGAATTCTCCACAAAGATTCCGGAAAAGATGAATTGATTGCAATTGTAGAAAATACTTCTGGATTAAAGCTGGAAAGTAACGCTTTCCAATTTATTGGATGAAGAAAAATTGAATCGAGAGAAAAAACTTAGTTTCCGAGGCTAATCTAATCCGAATTAAACTAAGTCAAAGTCTAAGGTTTGGATTCTATTGGTTCTTTCGAGCATCCAAGATTATGTAATCAACCACTCGATTTTCACTATATCCCGCCGTTACCCCCAAAGGATTCACCTAATCGAAAACAAAGCCTGTTCTATAACAGGCTTTGCAACTCAATTATACCCATCATTTATGATGTGGCGGGAAAATGGGCTAACGGACATTATTTACATTATTTAAGGGTATTAATAGCTAGTAGTTCACCCAGGGAACTTTGCGTGGTTGTTCGTGAAAACAAAAAGTTGTTTCTCCCCCTGCTTCCTCTGCTTCCCCTACCTGCTTTTACCCGGCAATTTTGGCTTGGTCAAGTACTATTTCCTTTATTTTAACTTTTAACTTCTGCCACGAAAATAAAAAATACGCTATAAACGGAGAATGATTTTTGGTGGATAATATAAGTGAAAAAGCGTAGAATTACTTATTTATTATTTATAATAACTTTAATTTTTACATTATCATTATCTTATTTTTGGAAGCGATCGCCCATTGCAAAGTGTTATAATTGGGCTTTTTCAAGCGTTCAGGAAAAATATTACCTACATCCAGAAAAAGTTGTAGTCAAACCCTGGAAAGGTCCTCATCACGTGTATGGTATTTTCGTTATTCCGGGGGGACATCTGAACGAGAAATTATTTAAGGTTACCATATCTAACTCTGAGTCCAATGCTCAATCCAACCATACATCTAATAATAAATCCAATAATAAATCCAATACTAATAATTATTGTGGGGTATTGGAGTTCAACGGTTCTAAATATGGAGATTTTGTTGCAGAACCTGGATATTATATTATGCGGGGTTTGTTAAATACTCGCACTGCGTTGTGGTTAATTCTTCAAGGTAAAGGTAAACAGCTAGAAAAGCCACAGAATTGGCAGGTTGGATACAGGAAAATAGAAAATAATAGAGAAAATAATAGAGAAGAATAGATAGAATTTTGAAACGAGCAATTGGATAAATTCATTATCTGTCTGAAAAATGAGGATAAGCTACATAACTCACAGATATAAATTATTCAGTTAACTTAAACAGTTCCATAGATAGTAAAATTTAGCTAGTAGAAGAAATTCACCATGTCAGAGCAAATTAATTCTACCCTGCCAGAAAATCAGCCACCGACTACACCTACAAATTTAGCACCTAACAACGAAGTTTTATCTAATTCCGTCACTCAAACTGTAGCAGGAAGACTCCAACAAACATTTAAAGAACATCCCCTTCCCACTGTTGCTGTGGGAGTAGGAATCATAGTCGCAACACCTTTACTGATTCGTTTGCTCAAACCTGTAGCAAGAACAGTAATCAAAGGAGGAGTGACGCTTTATGAGAAGACTAGGGTAACTTTAGCAGAGAATGCCGAAACATTTGGCGATATTGTAGCTGAAGCAAAAGCTGAAGCGATTAGTGAAGCTGAAAATAGAGCCAAAATCAAAGCTGATATTTTATCTAAGCAATCAACCCCAAACCCATAACAACATCGATTTATCAGAAGCTATTAGCTGTAACGCTATTAGCTTTTGATGATAAGTACCCGAGCAAAATTAATTAGAATTTTTTTTGATTAAGCATTTTTTTGAGCTAGAAACCAGGGAAAAGCTTAATCAAAACTATTTGAATTGACTGCTAACAATTAAGTCAAAAAGGCGATCGCCTAAAAATCGTCTTACAGGAATCAGCATTCTAGCATCATTACCTACAGAATACCGTGCTTTAGGGTTAGATATTTTTATAGCTTTATATATAGTTTCGGTGACTACATCTGCATAAGGAGCATTTTTATAAGTGTTACCAATCAAATTTGCAAAAGCAGAGCGCATATTGCCATACACCTCCGGGTCATTACTGTCATCTAAAGTATTCATCGCCACTTCTTCAAAACCAGTATTTATTGCCCCTGGTTCAATCAACACTACCTTAATACCAAACTGCTTCACTTCCAAACGCAAAGCATCGGTTAAAGCTTCAACAGCATGTTTAGAAGCAGCATACCAACCCATAAAAGGCATGGAGACCTTACCAACAACCGAAGAGAGATTGATAATAGTGCCCGATTTTTGCGATCGCATGATGGGTAAAACTGCCTGTGTCATTTGAGCTAAACCAAAAAGATTAACATCGAATACCTGACGGGCTTGCTCTTGAGTAATTCCTTCTAGAGTTCCGTATAGACCATAACCAGCATTATTAATCAAAATATCTAAGTGACCTTTCGTGGACGTGATACGCTCAATAGCAGCTTGGATATTATTATTATCGGTTACATCCAATTGAAGCGGCTCAATGTTTTCAGTACGCATCGCTTCAAGTTTTTCCATGCTTCGAGCAGAAGCGAATATATAGTAGCCTTTCTTGGCTAGAAATTCTGTAATCGCTTTACCAAAACCACTAGATGCACCAGTTACTAATACAATTTGCTGGTTTTGAGTTTTTTGCTTTTGAATTTCACTCATTTTTTGTCTCCTTAAATAAATTGAATATTAAGGAGATTGTATCCTTCCTTCAAAAAAGCTGAACCTTTCCATCTCCAACTCGGAGAGGAACAGATTTTGTTGTGCAAAATCAGGAAGAGGTCTTGTATTTTATTTAACCTCGAATCCTAATTAAACATTTACTGAACTGTAGATGAAAGATTAATTTGTTGGAGTAAAACCTGCAATCGACGACTACTACTGGATTTACGAAGATTTTGCAGTGGTTCATTTACAGATGAAACCGCTTGGTCTATAAACTCATAATTAGAATTAGCAATAGTTTTCTGAGCAATTTCTAAATAAGAAATAATCTGTTTCAATTCCTGGTCTGAAAGTTGATTGACCTGTTCGTGGAAAGTATCCCCAATACGTCCCAAAGCATAAGCAGAACCGTAACGTACCCTTTCATCCTTATCTTTGAGACTAGAAAGTAAAGTTGGAACAGCAACAATCGCATCCCTACCTATACTACCCAAAGCAGTCGTTGCTCCAGTTCTTACCGAACTATCCTGATCTTCCTTAACAGTTTTAATTAACGCTGGGATTGCAGCTACAGCTTCTTGACGAAAAGTCTTCAAAGCATGAGTTGCACTATAACGTTCCCAAGCATTCTCACTACTCAGTTCAGCTATTAAGAACGGTACAACCTGTTTTCTATCAATTAGACTTAATGCTCGCATCGCACGCGATCGCACTCTGGTATTTTGGTCTTTCAAAGCTACTTTTAATACCGGTACAGCATCTGTTGCATCTTTACCTATTTCACCAAGAGCGATCGCTGCATTTGCTCGTACTTTAGGGTTTTGGTTTTGCAAAGCTTTGCTTAACTGGGGTACAGCAGATTTACCCATTCTTGCTAAAGCTGCAATACTTCTATCCCGTTGGTCTTCATCGGTTGTACTCAAATTCTGAATATATCTACTTATCTGCTGTATTTCTGAGGAATTAGGTTGTTGTGCATTTACAGCAGTAATATTCACCAATAAGGGAGAACTAATTCCCAAAACTATAAGTTGAGTATAGATAACTGTTTTTTGAGCAACCTTACTTAAAAAACTAGGGAGAGAATAATTTATTGGTAACATCATAGGGAGTGTTATGAACTGGTTTTGAAGTTGGTTCTTAAATCTGATAAAGAAATTGAATCTTACTGATGGTAAATTGTTTCCGCTAATGTTTCTAGATTTTCCTAGCGATCGCACAATGATTACTTTGTCAATGAATATTTTCTAACAAAACTTTCTATAATCAATTCAAAAAAAAATAATTCAAAAAAAACCGGAATACCTCAGATACATTCTGTGGTCATAAATGCCAAATAATAAGCAGGATATATACGGATGAGATTAAGTTATACCTTTCAAAAAATTACTCTTATTTCCCTTCCATTAATCAGTATTATCGCCTCTCCCAACCTAGCTCGTGGTAATTCCTATAAGACTGTTCAAAGTGCTAACTGTAACAATCCTCAAACAACTTTGGAAATGAAAATTTGTGCGGGTAGAACTTATGAAGCAGCAGATAAAAAGTTGAATCGAGTTTATCGACAATTAAAACCAAAATTACGCACAAGTCAGCAAAAAAAATTAGTTAATGCTCAACTTGCTTGGATTCAGTTTAGAGATAAAAGCTGTGCTTTTGAAGCTACCGAAGCAGAGGGAGGTACTTTAGAACCAATTCTTAAACTTAATTGCTTAGCTGATACAACTCAACAGCGAACAAAAGATTTACAAAGGTATTTACAAGTGGTTGAGAATCGATAAAATATTAGCGGTTTTGTCTAATTAATTGTATAGCGATGGACATATAAGCGCGGAACATCACGTACTACTGTATGGGTAATAGAAACAAAAATGTCTTAACATATCTCAATATAAATGGCTACTGCTATATAAACTTCAATAAAATCCAAAAACTCCCGCAGGAGAACCACTACCATCATCAAGTCTCAAAATCCCAATTACTAAAGTAGTTCCCAGTGGTGGTAATTTATGCAAATTAGTTAAATTCTCTAACACAATACGCGATTCTTTTAAAATTAATCTATTAACCACAAATTCTGTGTCTTTCCCTGAATCTACACCATGAGTATCAATACCAATCCCCGCAATTTGACGCTCATTTAACAAAAACTTCACTGCATCGTAACTAAAACCAGGAAAATGCATTTCTCCTAAATCATCCTGATTAAAAAATTCTTCAGCACCACACCATTTTTCCTGCCAGCCAGTGTAAAGCAAAACTATACTATCATTAGGGATTCGTCCATATTTTTTTTCCCATTCTTCCACATCCGCAATACTCAAAAGATAATCTGCTCTTACCTGAGCTTGAGTGTAAACATCTATCACTATCGCAGGTTTTACTAAAGATTCAGCAGGATATTCATCTATACTTATACCATCCTCATAAAAGCTCTTTGCTGCATTGATATGAGTTGCACTATGTTCACCGATAGAAAACTGTCGCAGATAGTAACCGTCTTTCCCTAACTCAGCTACAGTTTTAAATTCTACAGGAGGATCACCTTCCCACTGGGGAATATCTAATTTAATTACATGGGAAAGGTGAACTACCTTTTTACCTAAGAAAGAAGAACTATCTCTATAATCAGTTACTAACCTATCTAGTGTCGCTTCCATAATCGCACTGTTCTGTCCGCTTACGGTAAATACCAGCGCTTCTCTGTATACTCTTTGTGCGGGATTCTCAGCATAATTTGCTGCACCACTAGAAACTGTAACAGCTGCGTGGGCTATACGGTTAGCTAAATCAATTGTCCAAGCACGTAATTTCAGCTTCTCATTGAAGGTTGTGTTGGGATTATGTATTGTTTGATTTATTCTATAGCAGCACTCATTAAGTTCTTTTTGCAATGAATTGAAAGCATTCTTAATAAAAGGTAAAGACTTTTGCCTTGATATACTTTCGATAATATCCAAACCAGCAAAAGCACATCCAGTTATTAAATAAGTTGCTTTGAGGATATTTTTCCGATCGCTTTCGTGTATCCATCCAGCAGGTTTAATAGATACAACTTTCTCCTGGGGTAAAAACCATTTATCCAAATTCGCACTGACTGTATTTGTAGATCCCATTGCAGCTAATTGAGCAGTCGGACTAAACTTGATTACTCCCCGATGTTCTGAAATATCTTGACTTTGAGTATCTTGAAAAGGAACTATCCCAAAAACTACACCACCATCTGGTAATGTGGCAGCAATAATAAATTCTGAGAAAATTCCCCATCCAGTAATCCAAGGTACCACACCGTTTAACTCATATCCTCCCTCAACAGAAGTCGCTGTAATTATTGGTTTTCCCAGTCGTCTAATCTGGGAAAAACCAACCCCTACAAGAATTTCACCGCGAACCATATAGGGCAGATAATCTGACTTCAACGACGTGCGATCGCTTACAGCGGGTGCTAACGCACCATCGCTACTCATCAAAATTCCACATGCACTTTGATGTTGAGTTTGCAAAAAAGCTAAAGTTCCAGAGTACCTAGCAATCAGTTGCTGAAACAGACCATATTCTTCATCCGTAAGGGCTTTTCCTCCCCAATTCTCAGAAACTTTTAATCCCAGTAAATTTCGCTTACCCAAACCTTGGAGTGCATCTGAGAGTAATTGAGGATCCTTTTCTATCTCTGATGCTTTGGGTACAACCTTCTCAATTAGGTATGTTTCAGCAATCTCAAGAAAATTACTAGTCTCTGAAGAAGACATTATTACACAAATTTTGAATAATTAAATTGGATATACTCCTAAGATTTATTAGCTTATAAACCATTAAACTATTGAAACTATTAGAAATATTAATAATATTAACAATAGCAGAAAATAATCTTTTGTAAAAAAATCGATATTAGATATTCAAATCCATTAAGGCTTTCATCAAATATACCAATCCTAATAGCTTATCAAGACTTTCGGGCTGAGACAGGTGTAACCTCTACAAGACAAGAACTATGCCAATTTCTGAACCAAACAATTACTCTATCAATGTAAAAAAAACTAGACAAATAAAATACATTAAATTCCATCAAATACACTGATTGGCATTCACAGCATTTAGATACTATGATAAAGTTGCTTAGAATAAGCGAGGGGATGCACCCCTCACTCCTTGCAACTAGGAATAATTTACAATCCCGTAAATTTCCCTAAGTCCGTATACTTGTTATTTTTTACCACCCAGAGCGCAGAAGAGGGATATTGCAAATATATAACCTTCTTCGCCGCTCCCCCCAATTTTTACATGAATTGAATATTTTTTCCCTTTAAATATATATTGTTTATCACTTCCCATATTTACTTTTCTAATATTAATTTTCTTATGGATTTCCATAAAGTAAAGTAAGAAAAGAAAGCATAGTCATCCATGGTAATCGGGTAAAATAATAGGTAACTATTTATGTATACTTTGCTTGTTGTCTATGGTTTTATGATTTTAGCTTTTACTATTAACTCTTGGAATTTCTCTTCCTGCTTAAGAAGTCTGAAATCAGAGTCTCTTAATGCCATTTGACGATACTTCTCTGAGCCATTATCAATTGCAGCTTGCAAATTTATAATTGTATTATCAATATCGCCAATTAAAGCGTAGCAACAAGCCTTATTATAGAAAATACTTGCTTCATTTGGATTCGCCGCTTCTAGTGCTTTATCATAGGAAACTATCGCCTCTAGATAAAATCTGACATCTGTGCTTCTTCTCTCTTGACTCAAAAACGGGTTTGTAGATGACATCTTTAAACCCAAATTTCGCATTGCATTTCCTCGATTCTTCCAACCTTGGTAAAAATCTGGTTCTATATCTACAGCTTCCTCATAAGATCCTAAGGCTTCTTCATAACGACCTAAATACCATAAAACAATGCCCCGATTATTCCAGGCTTGATAGTAGTCTGGTCTAATGTGTATAGCTTCCTCATAAGATCCTAAGGCTTCTTCATAGCCTTGTAACTCGCTTTGTATGTTACCTAGATTGTACCAGGCGAGGTCATTATTCGGTTTGATGTCTACAGTTATATTGTAAGCTTCTACAGCTTCAATGTAACGTCCCATTTTATCTAGAGCGTAGCCTTTCTCAAACCAAATAGTACTGTTTTGTCCTTGTATTTCTAATGCACTATCATAAGCAATAATTGCTTCTTCGTATTTTCCCAAATCCTTTAAGATTACACCTTTTTTATACAGTGCATGAAAATAATTTGGTTTTATCTGTAATACTTTGTCGTAACATTCTATAGCTTTCAGTCTATCACCTAACTCATTTAGAACATTTCCCTGGTTGCACCATGCCTGATAGTATTTTGGTTGTAACTCTACTACGGTTGTAAAGGCAATTAATGCTTCATCATACCTTTGTGCAGCAACCAGAGCTATTCCTTTATTATTCCAAGCTTGATAATAACTTGATCTTATTTTTAATGTCTGTTCGTAGGAAAAAACTGCTTCTTGATATCTTTCCAGGTTTCTGAGAATATTACCTCGATTAAACCAGGATTTTTCATTTTCCGGTTGCAATTTTACTGCTTCATTATAAGCAAACATTGCCTCTTGGTTTCTACCCAATTTACTAAGAAGATGACCTTTACCATTCCAAGCTGGTTCAAAATCTGGTTGAAATTTTATTGCTTTTGAATAAGACAACAATGCTTCTTCATAGTTTTTCTGTTTTTCAAAAATGATACCTTGATTAAACCAAGCCTGCGGTAAATCGCTTCTAATTTCTATAGCCTTTGCATAAGAATATAATGCTTTCTCATCCAATCCTAACTTATTCAAAGTTATACCCCGATTAAACCAAGCCGGATAATATGTTGGTTCTATCTCTAAACTTCGGTCGTAGGACATTAATGCTTCTTGATATTTTTTGATCTCATAAAGGACATTACCTTTGTTGTACCAGGCTTGATAATATTCTGCTTGAATTTTGAGTGCTTCTTCATAAAATATGAGAGCAGCTTTGTAGCGCTTTAAACCATATAGCTTTTTACCCCAATCGTTCCAATGATTATGATTGTTAGGGTTTAACTTGTGTGAAGAGATATTGTTCTGATTATTTTTTGGACGTTTTAATGAGTCTTCAGACAAGTCTTTACTAGGATTTAGTAAAGGCTGAGATTGAGAAATTTCTGAAATTCCTTCTAATTCTCCATCTGATTGATTTTTATCAGTCAACTCTTCTTGATTCGATTTCAAATTAGCTGTTGCTAAATAATCGTTTTCTGAGACTTGAGCTTCCTCAACTTGGGAAACGTTTGTATCCAATTTTTCTTGTTGCTTCCAGTCCATTGATTCTGTCATGGCTGAAATTAATATACTTAAGTAAAGCTGCTTGAGAGAATTTTATATGAGAAAGTATTATATGAAAAGATTCAGCGATCGCCCTTAAAAAATTTTCTGACAAAATTTTCTATTTTTAGAATATTGATTCTACAACAGTGATTTTATATGAATATTAATAAATCATATTAATTATTAAATTATTTATATATTTAATAATTAATACATTCAAGACCATATTACACGTTAAAAAAATAGCAACTACGGTATAACAGTTTGCTTTTGCCCAGGATGCAACGCCGTGAATTATGCCATTAGTCAACATAATTTAGTCGATCCAACCATTTTTTACTAGCATTCTGCAACTTTGGTGATAACCAAGATATGTACTGGGGATAAACTGGTAGTCTTGGCACAAACTTCCATACTGTAGTTTGTAGAGTTTCTTGCAATATATCTTTACTCAAGTGAGGATAATCAGGATTCACTTCATCCTTGGGACTGATTCCTCCTAAATCTCTTGCACCTGATTCTATACAGCTAATTAACCATTCGGAATTTTTAACTAAATTTGGAGGTATCTGAATGGCAATGTCACAAGGTAAAATTTTTCTAGCAAGTTTAATTAATGACGGTAATTCATTCGGATTGAAAGCTGGAAAATCAAAGGTCTGTTGACTCCCAGGACTGTGGGGTTGCAATATGACCTCTTGAATATGATGAAATTCTTGATGAGATTTAGATATAGCTTCTAAAGTTTCGATGCGATCGCTATGGTTCTCTCCAATCCCTAAAAGTAAACCTGTAGTAAATGGTATCTTTAATTCTCCTGCCCACTGCAACTGTTGTAAACGTATCTCTGGTATTTTACTAGGTGCATGAAGATGAACAGTTTCTAATAAATTAGGAGTTAGCTGTTCTATCATCAGACCCATAGAAACATTTACATTTCTTAATTTTTCCATTTCTGAAAATGCTAAAGGTCCGACGTTGCTATGAGGTAAAAAACCCATAGATAGAGCTAAATCGCATAAATTGTAAATATGCTCAAACCATTCCTGACGACGAGGTGAATTAGGATGCACTTCACCACTAAGAATAAGAATTTCGCAGACATCTTGATTTTGCAATTGCTTGAAGACACCTTCTGCATCCTGTAAACTTAGCGGTGGACTTGTGCCCGGGTCTGCCCGAAAATTACAGTAGCTACAACGATTAAAACATTCGTATGTAGGAACAATTGTATAAGCTTGACTGTAAGTAACTATCTGATACTCAAAAACTGTCATAGAAAAGAGTAGTCGAGGACGAGTTCTTTACAAGTAATATTTTATCAATTACTTAATAAAGTCCTGTTCATTTACAGTTAATTATATCAACCAGAATAACGAAGCAAAGGGATTTAGGAGATTGTTTTCTAATCTTACTCTTTGTGCAAACTCTCTAATTTTCACGATAACTCATCTGAGACCATATTTAGATAATTAGATATTATTTACAGTAAATGATTATAAACAGATAATTTTTTGTTGTTTGGCGTAGATACTCTTCAAATGCTTCTTCACAGTATTTATAGTTATGTAAAGCCGGTCAGCAATTCCTTGATAAGAGAGATTTTCTTGACGCAACAACCAAACTTCTGTTTCTCGACTGGTCAAACCGTACTTTTTGGCATCAGCGATCGCTATACTTTTTTGTGTCTGATATTTGTCTTCTAAGGTAACTATTAAAAAACTGTTATTATCTTCGCTGATGTTGAGCCATCTAGCTCGAATACGCAATTTTAGGTTTTCGTTTGCTTCAATCTCTGATTCAATGGATATATTTTCTTCGGGAAATAACTCTCGACTTTCAATTAGAGACTCATAAACCCGCAAAATTTCAGTCGGTATCTGCTGTTTTCCATCTATCCATCGATTCATTTTCTTCAGAGCATAACGTGCAGATTCATTAATATGTACCAAATCTCCTTGGTTTGTCAATATTAATATGCCATCTACAAAACCTTCAACCACAGCTTGCAATAGATGTGCTTCTGCAAAAGACTTCCAACCTTGTTTGCATGACCTTCCATTGAAATTATCTAGTGGAGTTACTACTGCTTTATCTTCATATTTTTCATGCACATACATTGTTATTTATCTCCTAAACTCAGCAATTTGTAGATTGAGGAACACTAAATAAATTTCAATTCGCTGCTCAAATGCATTGTGATATTGGAGGTGCTGTAAATACAATGATTTTGCCGTATCGAGAACAACTAATGAGAAACAACATGTACTGTCATGAATTGAAAAGTACTTAGCTGAAGTATAGTGAAGTTTTTATAATTTTTACAGTAATAATGAGTCTAATTAAGAAATAATTTAGGAACGCTTAAAAATAAATAGGGTTAAAAATTTGCGTGTTTATTAAGTGATAAAAAACACATTTTTTATCAAAAATTTAAATAAATGTATCTGTTTGTTTAAAATTTTGCATATTCCCCCTTAGCTTTACCCTGAGAATAAATTGCACCTATAAATTTATTCAATTTGTTTATTCAGGTTACTCTATTCACTTAAAAAAAATAAGCGTATATACTTACATAAAAGTTTCACAAAATACAATTTAGATGAAGTTGATGTGACGAAAGGAATAAAAAAACTATGTCATATGGATCCAGCAAAAATAGATGAATGGCTTCCCATAGAGCAACAGCGTAAATATGTTGCTTTGCTAAAAGGAAGAGTTAACATTACCCGTGCTAGAGCAGAATATTTTCTTAAACTGTGGGTATATTTATTCCTTAAACAACAGGAAGACCAGGGCAAGAGTTTAAAACCTCCTTTGAATAAGCTCTTTTTACCTGAAGGTTTCATTACCTGTACCCACAAAGAAGCCCATGAACTGTTTTATAACAATCAAGATAGAGGCAGCGAACGTGCCGCAGGTATGATGTTAGACAAACTTGCTGCCTTGGGGTTAATTGAAAAAGAATTTGATGGTAATACTACTTGTATTCGTATCTGTTCACCACTCCTGGACATAAATGAGCTAGACACTACCACAAAACTTGCACAGCTGATTCCAGATGATTTTAACCCCCGTACAGATGCTATCCCTGTCATTAGTTTCTTAGCCCCTTATTATAATTGGATGAATAAAAAACCAATTGCTGAACCCCATCGACTTGTAAGGGTACTTAGAGAATGGTCTGAAAAATATCCACAGGGAATGAGGGTTTTACGTTGTAGTAAAAGTCATAATCCTGTAGGCTTTTATGCTTTATATCCTGTAGCTAGAGAATCGGAAAAGAATTTCTTTCTCCCTCCCCGCAAAAGTCTTTACCTAAGTACAACATCAGAACAAGACCCAATGGTGATGGCTAAAAGCGGAGACAAGTCTTGTACTTGCGTTCATCTGAGAAGTTGGTACATTGACTCTCCATACAGAAAGAAGGATTACTTTTGCCAACTTTTAGAGGATGCCAAATATACTCTTAGAAAAATGCAAGCAGATTTTTCTAATTTATGTGATATCTATACTTTACCTCTACATCCAGCTGACGAACCATTAGCATCAGCAATGGGTTTTCAGAAAATTAGTCAAGATTCTCAAATATCCATATGTTGGATGTATCTACCATTAGATAACTATTTAGCACTTGATATTTATAAAGCAGCTTCTATTTTAAAGTTTGAATAGCTTTAGATTGCATTTTAGTTTCTGAGCAAGGGACATCCAAAAATTAAATTACTCAATTTCCGCATCTAATACAAATATCAGATTTTTTCTCCCTCTGCTCACCAAAACGATTGATTCTTTTTTTAATTGGAAGTCCCCAACTTCCAACATTCCTTCTCAATCATGAAGTATTACATTTGAGCGATCGCCAGAATATAAGCAATAGTCAGCTAAGCAAATCAATCTAGCAAGTTAATCTCAAGATTGCTGCAATCATTACTTCTCATAAATATAATCTTACATAATTTTACTTTCTCAAAGCAGATTATGTCTCTTGTAATCATCTCCCAGCAAGGATTTGAAACTCTTTTAATACTCAACCTGCTGAAATAATAGCGTAAATATTTTCTGAAACAAACTTTACAAATAGTAATAAATACTTTAATATAGTTAATAGCAGGCAAAAAATTGTCTGATTTATTTAATTCAACGCAATCATAAAACGTGACTACTACCTTACAAAGACGCGAAAGCGCTAACGTATGGGAAAAGTTTTGTCAGTTCATCACCAGCACCAATAACCGTTTATATATCGGTTGGTTCGGCGTACTGATGATTCCTACCCTATTAGCAGCAACCACTTGCTTCATCATCGCATTTGTTGCAGCACCTCCAGTAGACATCGACGGAATCCGCGAGCCAGTAGCAGGTTCTTTAATCTACGGAAACAACATCATTTCCGGTGCAGTAGTACCTTCTTCTAACGCAATCGGTTTGCACTTCTACCCAATCTGGGAAGCAGCTTCCTTAGATGAGTGGTTGTACAACGGTGGTCCTTACCAGTTGACAATTTTCCACTTCTTGATTGGAGTATTTTGTTACCTAGGACGTGAGTGGGAATTATCCTACCGTTTAGGAATGCGTCCTTGGATCTGTGTAGCATTTTCTGCACCAGTAGCAGCAGCAACCGCAGTATTCCTAATCTATCCTTTAGGACAAGGTTCTTTCTCTGATGGAATGCCTTTAGGAATCAGCGGAACATTCAACTTCATGTTGGTATTCCAAGCTGAGCACAACATCTTGATGCACCCCTTCCACCAGTTAGGTGTAGCAGCAGTATTCGGCGGTTCCTTGTTCAGTGCAATGCACGGTTCTTTGGTAACCTCTTCCTTAGTACGTGAGACCACCGAGACAGAATCTCAGAACTACGGTTACAAGTTTGGTCAAGAAGAAGAGACCTATAACATTGTAGCTGCTCACGGTTACTTCGGTCGCTTAATCTTCCAATATGCGTCCTTCAACAACAGCCGCAGCTTACACTTCTTCTTAGCAGCATGGCCTGTAATCGGAATCTGGTTCACCGCATTGGGAATCTCCACAATGGCGTTCAACCTAAACGGTTTCAACTTCAACCAGTCTGTAATTGACTCTCAGGGTCGTGTAATCAACACCTGGGCAGACATCATCAACAGAGCAAACTTGGGTATGGAAGTAATGCACGAGCGTAACGCTCACAACTTCCCTCTAGACTTAGCTGCTGGTGAGTCCGCTCCTGTAGCTATCAGCGCTCCTGCAATCAA
>ERZ1740062.132-NODE-132-length-58806-cov-15.253408_pt1 | contig 58806 bp, 51 predicted proteins | sample MGYA00581741_ERZ1740062 | MGnify/ENA primary metagenome ERZ1740062 (study PRJEB43018, sample SAMN04849747) | marine metagenome | isolation source: floating plastic debris | place: Pacific Ocean | collected 2008-09-01 | study: EMG produced TPA metagenomics...
GAGTAACCTGTAAGTCTCCACCCTTGAATTTTATTACTTTTTCAGCAAACCCTATTTAGAACAAACTTTATCTGGTGTTGCTGATTAAAAATATGAATAGCCCCCCAGCCCTAAATTTTGGGGGATTAAAGGGGCTAGTAAATATGAGAAAGATAAATTCATATTTCAATTCAGCAATACCCTTTATCTACTTTTCAAGTGTCTGATAATACTTTTTACTTCACTAATACTGACCATAAAGTCTTAAAAATGATCATTATGTCAAAGCTAATATTTGCCTGAGAAATATATTGCATATTCAAAGCTAACTTTCTCGGCATTATCTCATCAATATAAGTTGCCTCTGGGTCCCTAGCACGACTTAATAATTCATTCTCGTTGCGAAACTCTAAAGAGGCTAAATCAGTAATTCCTGGAGAAACTTTTAATACTTGACGTTGTTGTGGATTATATAAAGCAACATACTTTGGGACTTCTGGACGCGGACCAACCAGACTCATATCCCCTTGAATCACATTAAATAGCTGGGGTAATTCATCTAGTTTATATTTCCTTAAAAACTCACCACTGCGGGTAATTCTTTTATCCTTACCTACGGTAATCTGAGCACCTAATCTCTCTGCATTGACTACCATTGTCCGAAACTTGTAAATTTTGAATTCTTTGCCAGTTTTACCTATTCTTGTCTGACGAAAAAATATCGGTCCTGGAGAGTCTAACTTTACCCATATTGCGATCGCCATAAAAATGGGAGATAGAATTAGGGTTCCTCCCAAAGAAGCAAGCAAGTCAAATATTCGTTTAAGCATGATTCATGAAAAAGATTGCACCACAAAAATTGCTTTAAAATCCGCGAAAATTTGTAAATGCAAATTTAAAAGCTACTTAAAATTCACTTAAATCAAGTTTTAAATTTACTTACATATACGCAGATAATAAAAAGTAAAAAAAGTCAAAAATATAAAAGTCTATTAAGCTAACTCAAAATATTGCGAACAGCACTTACTACCCTTTCTTGGTCAGCTTCAGTCATCTTTGTATAAATTGGTAAGCTTATTAAACGCTGATAAGTATCTAAAGCTTCAGGAAAATCTTCAGGACTTAAGTTATATGTATCACGCCAGTAAGGATGCATGTGGAGAGGAATATAATGAACACTACAGCCAATTCCTGCAAGATTCATTTTCTCAATAAACTTATTTCTATCGACTTTTGCTGAATCATCCAAACGAATTACATATAAATGCCAAGCATGAATATCCCCATTATTAGCCTCCGGTGGTAATCTCAAAGGTAAACTGGATAACTCACGATTATAGTAATCAGCTATTTCTTGACGCTGTTTTTGAAAATTCCATGCTTTCTGTAACTGATGAATACCCAAAGAAGCGGACACATCGGTCATATTATACTTGTATCCGGGAGCAACTATTTCGTAATACCAAGATGGTTTTGTAGAAGTATAGCGGTCAAATGCATCGCGACTAATACCATGTAAACGCATCACGCGACAGCGTTTGGCAATTTCCGGGTTGCAAGTAACAATCATTCCACCTTCCCCAGTTGCTATAGGTTTGGTAGCATAAAAACTATACACCGTTGCATCACTATTCAAGCTCCCAACTAATTTACCTTTATAAGTTGTAGGTATAGCATGGGCTGCATCTTCCACGACTTTTAAACCATGGTTGCGAGCGATCGCTAATATCTCATCCATATCGCAAGCTAGTCCAGCATAATGCACGGGTACAACTGCTTTCGTTTTGGGAGTGATAGCAGCTTCTATTTTTCTAGGGTCTATATTAAGAGTCTGCGGGTCGATATCTACAAAAACAGGATTTGCACCCAGATAACGAATTACCTCAGCAGTTGCAGTAAAAGTATATGTAGTTGTAATAACCTCATCACCCTCTCCAATACCTAAAGCCTCCAGAGCTAAATGTAATCCAGATGTCGCAGAATTAACCGCAATGGATTGCATTTGGGCGATCGCTTTATTTTTAGCACCAATAAATTCTGTAAATTCCAATTCAAATTGTTTTGTTTTTGGTCCTGTAGTTAACCAACCAGAACGTAGAGAATCAATAACTTCTGCTATCTCCTCTTCTCCAATATCAGGAAGAGCAAATGGTAAAAAACTTTCCATATCATCAAGACCATCAACAAACAGTTTACAAAAATATTAGGCGGAACCCGATAGAAAAATATTTGATAGAAATTATAATTTCTCAATCCAGAATATGATGAAGGGAGAAATTAACAGATTTTGTAGGACGAGGTTTACGCTCCCCTATAGCTTCAACTTCAATTACCATGAATAAAAAATTCTCCTAAAGTAAATGCACGAAAAATTTGTGCTTTTTCTCGACATTGTTTAAATATAAATAAATATCTTTGTGTTTAAAGACAATACTAAGAATTATCATCTTGATGGCGATAATTCTGATATTCCTGTTGATAGTCTTAAAATTTGACGGTAAATTTTCTCATAAGCATCTACCACAGAATTTAAACTAAACTCTAAATTAACGTACTCGTAAGCTCGACTTCCCATTTCTTTTCTGAGCTTTTCAGATTCCAGTAATTTAGCGATCGCTAAAGCTAAACTTTCTGCATCTTTAGGAGGAACTAATAAACCATTCCATCCATCTTTTACTACCTCTTTACAACCCGGCATATTGGTTGTAATTAAAGGCAATTTCATCGCACCAGCTTCTAATAAAACTCTGGGTACACCTTCTCGATAAAAGGAAGGTAAAACAAAGATATCACTTAAGGACAACAAAGCAGGTACATCATTTCGTTGACCGAGATATTCAACGCTATCACCATACTTTTCGATTTCCCTTAAAGAAATGGCTTGTCTGCCCTCTGAAGATATAGGACCCACTAAAATAAATTTAACTCTATCTACTTGCTGTTTTACCAATTTGGCAGCACGCAAATATTCTTTAACACCTTTGGTTACAACTAAGCGAGCCACCATAGTTACTACAAGCTTACCATCTAAGTCTAATTCCCTTCGTAAATCTACTAATCTATCTTGAGCAGAAAGTCTATTTTTTAAGTTACTTATGTCAACACCAGAACCCAGAACTAACTCATACTTATCATCATCTACCATCCGATAATCTTGAAAGTACTTCCTATCGTCAGAATTCTGAAAAATAGTTACTTGAGTTGCATCACTAGCTTTTTTTTGTAAATAACGATATACAGGCTTTAGTGCTGTTGCAGCTATAGAATTACTGGAAAAAACATATCCCATCCCGGTAATAGTACGTACTCTACCCGGAACAAGTGCCTTTTTCGCTACTACTGGCGCCATTATGGCTGGCTTAGTATCAAAACCATGAACTATATCTGGCTTACATTGCTGAAATATCTCAAACAGTTGCTGACGACTACGAATATCAGCGACAGGACTCACACCTCTTTTCAATTCATAACGAAAATAAGGAATATCATGCTTCTTAAAACAGTCTCCTCTTTCCGAACCAACTGCACCTACTCGGAATCCTCTCTCCTTCAAAGCTAAAAGTAAAGGAATACGCATACTTATATCCCCTCCTCCTACCTGAAGAAGTAAAGGTTGTAGAGTTTCTAAGCCTTTATCCAAACATAATTTTTGATGCTTACCTGAAAAATTATTAGCCATCCCTTATAAAGACTTTATTCGGTTCTGATGATATTTTTTATCTACAATCCCTTGGATAGATTAGAAGTTAACTTACTTGATAAATACTCCTCTTATCTTGATAAACTGTAATTAAACTGAGCAAAAGTAACAAAAACTAACTAATCTAAAATTTCAAAAATAATAAACAGTTTAGCTTTTACTGAATACAATTATTAAAACTCACAACTATCTAATTTTTGTGCCAAGTTGGCATTAATTGTATACGCTAAAATGTAGTCTTATAAATATAAATTTGGGAAAGCTTCATAAAATATTTCCTCGGTTACATTGACTTATTTGACTCTAGATACATCTAGAAAATTTAGACAAGATTATTCAAATGATTCATTAAGTTTTTGATAGTAGAACTTTCCTGAGAATCATACTCTTGCTCAAAATAGTAATAGCTGTGACTCTCATTTTCAGGAATTACACCATTTACAACTTGTCCCAAAACATTTTGACCAGAATTTTCCAAAATTTCTTTAGCTAAAACAGCATTTACAGAGTCAACGACTCCTGGACGTACAACCAATAAAACACCGTCAGCCATTTGACCTAAAGTTGCAGCATCAGCCGCAAGATTTAAAGAAGGTGCATCAATAATCACATAATCATAATAATTAGCAAAACTATCTATCAATGAAGCCATTCTTTTAGAATCAAGGAGTGAAGCAGGAGAAGGTGGTACAACTCCCGAAGTCAAAATATCCAAATTATTTTCTACTTTCTGTATAGCCCTCATGACCTCCACTTCTCCAACAATCACATTACTAAGACCTTGATTGTTAGAAATTTCCCACATTTTATGTTGAATTGGACGATGAAGGTCCGCGTCTATTAATAATACTTTACTCTCCATCTGTCCCATAGATGTAGCCAGATTTGCAGCTACTGTCGATTTACCTTCTTTAGGAACCGAACTGGTGACAACAATAACCTTTGATTCCCTATCTGCGTTCATGAACTTTAAATTTGCCCGCAACATCCTATACGCTTCACTAATAGGAGAGCGGGGCATATCTCGGACTACAAGTCTAGAACTAGGTTCTTCAAATTCATCACTACTATTATTAATTATGGATTTTCTTGAATTGCTTATAGATGGTATCAGACCTAGTAAAGTCAATCCAATTAATTCTTTAGCTTCATCAACAGTCTTAAGGGATTTATCTTTAGCTTCCAATAAATATATAGCCATCAAAGAAGCAATTATACCCAGCAGTGTGGCACTCATGTAAGAAATAGCTGCAGAAGAGGTAGATTTACCTGGGACAACAGCCGGAGATATAACCCGAACATTCCCTATACCTTGACTCTGAGCAATTCTACTTTCTTGCAATTTCTGTGACAGAAGAGAATAGGTCGCTTGGACTGTTTTTAGCTTTTCTTCCAGTTCGCGATTTCTCTGCTCTAGTTTAGGTAAAATCTCTAATCTTTGTTTATGACCACTATACAAACTTGTTAAAGTCGCTAGCTCACTAGCCATAGCTAAACGATTAGATTCCAATTCAACTAATCTAGAACTCAGATTCTGCTGCAGCTCCCCCATTTGGATAGTTTCCTCTGGTCTAACAAACCCAGAACCAGGAACTTTTGATATTCTTTGTTGTAATATTTCGCGCAAGGCTTGGAGTTGATTTTCCGAACTTATAATATCTGGGTGTGTATCTAAAAATCTTACTTTGTCCAAAGCAAGTTTTGATTCTAGTTCTTGAATTCTCTTTACAACATTTTGTACCCCTTCTGACTGTGTAAGTGTTGTCATAACAACAGCCTGTTGGGTATCCATATTCAATTGTTTTCTCAAATGCTGATATTCAGTATTTATATTAGATATTTTTGCCCTTACTTCATTAATTCTTCCTTGTAAACTTGAAATCAGCTCCAAAGACTTACTGGCTTCTAATTGTAAGTCAAATATTTGATTGTCTTCTTTAAATTTACGCAGTTCTGCCTCTAGCTTGCGGACCTGCATTTCTGTTTTAGGTAATTGTTTTTCTAAAAACTTTCTTGCTGAGACTGCCTGTTCTCGTTGAGCTGTAATATTCTCATTAATATATATGTCCATAAGGGCATTTACAACTTCAGCAGCAGTCTCAGGATCCTCATCTTGATAGGAAATAGTTAAAACATCTGTAGTTTTAATATCTTTAACCAACAGTTTGCTACGGAATGCTTCCGCACTCAAAGGAGACTTGTCTGTGCCTTTGAGATTAAGCTTACTAATAGTCTGCTTGATAACTGGAGTTGAAGTAATTACCTGTGCTTCTGTATTTAGGGGGTTACTTTTTTGTGCAACAAGGGGTTCAAGTTTTCCTATATCACCCCCTACTCCAGTCAGGGTGGATGTGGCGTTAACTCTTTGAAATCTTAACTTACCTTCTGCGACATATGTAGACTTACGTGAAGATAGACCGAAAACACTTAATGAGAAAAATAACAGAAATACGGCTGTTGCCGGAGGCCAGCGTCTTTTCAAGATAAGATAAAATTTGCCTAAACTTGAGAAAGATTCTTTTGATTCCATGTATTAAGTTCTCTCAATCTTACAAAAGTAATAATAATTTTTACAAGAATTCTCAAATATTGATTTATAAACTTGATGATAGTACATCATTCTCTCAAAACAAAATAAATACTATTGATGCTCTGACTTATAAACTTTTTGAATAATATCAACTACTCTGTGCAAATCTTGTTGTCTCAAGTTTGAGCCTGAAGGTATACATAGACCAGCATAAAATAATTTTTCAGCTACTTCACCACCGATAGTTTCAAAGTCAGAGAATAGAGGTTGCATATGCAATGGTTTCCAAACCCGACGAGACTCTACTTGCTCTTCTTTCAATGCAAGTCTAACCTGCTCGCTACTTGCACCAAATAATTCCGGATCGATTGTTAGGCAAGTTAACCATCGGTTAGATATTCCATAACTAGCTTCTGGCATAAACTCTATCCCTGGGATATCTTTCAAGGCTTTCTGATAAAATTCAAAATTACTACGTCTAGCTTTTACTCTATCGGATAAAACTCTTAATTGACCTCTGCCGATACCTGCTAGTACGTTACTCAAGCGGTAATTATAACCCATTTCCGAATGTTGATAATGGGGTGCGACATCCCGTGCTTGAGTTGCTAAAAAGCGAGCTTTTTCTATTATTTGAGAATCCTCAGAAACTAACATCCCTCCACCAGAAGTAGTAATAATTTTATTGCCGTTAAAAGAGTAAGTTCCAATACTACCAGTAGTTCCTGGGACTCTACCTTTGTAATCTGCTCCTAAAGCTTCTGCTGCATCCTCAATTAAGGGAATATCGTACTGGTTACAAGCATCTAAAATTGGATCAACATCTGCACTTTGACCATAAAGATGTACAACTATCACTGCTTTAGGTAATTTACCAATACGCGCTCGTTCTTGCAATGCCTCTTTTAGTAGAACAGGATTCATATTCCAGGAAGTGCGATCGCTATCAATGAATACTGGTTTTGCACCTAAATATAAAATTGGATTAGCTGTAGCAACAAAAGTAAAGGTCGAACAGAAAACTTCATCTCCTGCTTGTACTCCAACTAGTTTTAAAGCTAAATGTATAGCGGCAGTTCCAGAGCTAACTGCTGCTGCATGAGAGGAACCTATAATCTGACAGAATTCTTGCTCAAAAGCATCAATTTGGGGACCTACTGGTGCTATCCAATTAGTTTCAAATGCTTCCTTCACAAACTCTAATTCTAGTTCACCAATATGAGGACTTGACAGAAGAATTGGTTCTAACATGGGTTTTTAATAAGAATTTTATTATTTTATTTTTGATTCAAACTTCAGATACTAATTTTTTAAATACTTTTCCTTAGCTATTACATTAGCTATTAACTTAATGTATGCTAAATATAGACTATTAGATGGAAGCACGATATGCAGGGAAAAAATTACTTTTAATTAGTTCTTCTGAAGACTTTTCTAAATGTTGTGCTTTCAAATCAGTTAATAGATTATATTTAGACTCATCTATAATCATCCGGGAAGTTAAAAAGCTATGTCTTTGTTTAGAAAATCCTGACTTAAATTTGTAAAGACTATCCTCAGTAGAACCTCCAATTCCTCCTCCAATATGTAAAAATTCATTACCTCTTTCTTTTGCCCAGAGTCGAACATAATGTAATAAATAATTAAAAGGAGACTGACTTATATACTTATCTGTAGTACCACCTAAATGAGCTTGGACAATACCACATGATTCAAAAAATAAGCTAGCACAAGCAATCTCATCTTCCATCTCCACAATTCCTAAATGAAGGTGATCATTTAAAGTTAAAAGTTTTTCAAAATAATTTTCATCAAAATAATACGAATCTCTAGCTTTGACTCGATTCATTGTTTCCGTATAAATTGCCATAAATTCAGGCATATATTCCTTGAAAGCAACCATTCTGCCACGGAAACCAATTCGCTTACACTTATTAATCGTACTTTGATGACCTTTACGAGTTTTTGCCCATATTTTCTCTTCAGAAAGTGTCAAATCTATAGAAACTGTTTGACCATTTTCGGTTAAAATACCTTCTGGAAAAATATCTAAGAAATTATTACTTAATATAGGATGCAATCGAAAAAAAGCAGAACAAATATTTTTTTCACGAAATAAATACTTAAGTTTACTTAAGGCAGTAATAATAAATTCTGGAAAATTCTGTGCAGCTTCATTTAATAACATTCCAGGATATCCATAAGGAGAAATTACATCAAATATTTCCTCTGTATCTAAATTTTTATCTAATACTTCATTACAACTCCGTAATAAATATGGAACTAGAAAAATTTTGTCATCTTCCGTAAAAATAAAAGCCTCACCTGTGGCATTATTTCTATCGGCTTCTATAGCTAAATATTCTGGTAAATGGTAGACATCATGACGTAATTTTAGTAAAGTTTCTCGCCATAAAGGATCTTGTAAGCTGACAATTTTATTATTCATTATCCCTTTTGAGCTATTTCTCAGTTTTTCTTGTCTCTATCTGAGTGGAGAATCCCACTCACTCTTACTCCGTGGTTTCAGATGACCATAAGACAGGAAATACTTTAGGATCAGCGAAATCTGGATCTCCATTTGATAACTTCCGACATAAAAATTCGTCTGCAATATGTACTTCTCTTCCCTTCGAGTCAATAAAAGGTTGATAATGATTATCACCATCTTGCATATGAACTGCCACAGCTAAACGATGACTTTCGCTGTAGTTAGGCAAACTACCATGGATTGTCCAACAATGATGGAAGCTAACTTGACCCTTCTCTAAAACCATTGGAACTCTTACTACTTCCTTACCTTTGGCTCGAAAATTCTCTTCCATCTCTGATAAATTAGAGTTATTAAAATATCGAGTATTCTCGATTCCCGACCATCGATGGCTTTTATCTAGTACCACTAAAGGACCACGATCCTGATCGCAATTATGAAAAGGAATCCAAGCTGTCAGTAATTTATTAGAGCTACAGGTAGACCAGTATGCGCGATCTGCATGCCATCCAACCGCACCTTTACCCTGTCTATCTTGGGGTGGTTTGTAAACTAACTGATCGTCCAAAAGTCGAATTTCCTGGACTCTTGCGAGTCGAGCTGCGATCGCACCAATGATTGGTTGTAATACCAGCTTTTGTAGCGCTTGACTTTGCAAAGAAACAAATTCGTTGTTACGAACTATATCGAAGCCATCTTCAGGTTTCCAGTTACTGAAACCTGCATCTATCGGTAGATAGGAATCTCTGTGTCCTTGATAGAATTTTTCAACACCTTCAATTGCCTGATCAATAATTTCATGACTAAGTATATTTTTTGATATGTACCAGCCATGCTCTTCATAAAACCTGATATCTTCTTCGCTAGGTAATAGTTCTTGCTCTCTTTCAAGAATACTGATAAGTGTTTTCATAATCTAACTTTACTCACCCCAGGGCTATTTCATCTTTAAATTAGGTAATTCTTAGCTGTCTTTAAGTTGACCCATGAACTCTTCTGATGTTACGTATCCTTCCTGATTTATTCCCTCTCGTTGGACAACCTTAAAGAAAGTCAAGAAAATAATTTTCAAGTCCAGCAACAAACTCCAATTATCTACATACCAAACATCTAATTTAAACTTTTCTTCCCAGACAATAGCATTACGACCTTTAACCTGAGCTAATCCTGTTATTCCTGGTTTTACTTCATGACGACGTGCCTGTTGAGGTGTATAACGTTGTAAATATTTCACCAATAAAGGACGTGGACCAACAAAACTCATATCTCCTTTGAGGATATTCCATAATTGGGGTAACTCGTCTAGACTTGTTTGACGCAACCATTGTCCAAACTTAGTTAATCGATATTCATCGGGTAATAAATTGCCTTCATCATCTCGTTCATCTGTCATCGTCCGGAACTTATAAAACTTAAAAACACGATTATTTTCTCCCGGACGGGGCTGACTGAAAATTATTGGAGTACCCATATAGGCATAAATAGCAATTGATACACCAAAAATTATGGGGGACAAAATTATTAAAGCTACTGCTGCCCCCACTCTATCGAAAAGGGCTTTAAGGGGTCTGCTATTTTCCCTAAATATTTCACGTCCAAAAAATATAGCCATATTTCACACCCAGATAATTGTAACGACTAAAAACTTTTGTAAAAAATGTACTTAAACTCATTCACATATAAAAATAGAGCTAGAAATTTTCTAATCTAAATTCTCTATAAAAAACATTTCTTTCTCAAAAATCAACTTTAATTGACTTTGTTATCGCAGAAAACGCAGAAAACTAAATATTTATTATTTAATACAATAAAATTGTATATACTAATGAAATACTAAATATTTAGACTGAGCCATAAAAAATATTTTTTTATTAGAAATACTTGTATTTCATCAATAAACAAGCTTTTTCCATCAAGATTTCATACTAAATTAACCAAATTTCTTTAGAGACTAAAGAAATATCAATCAATCAATCTATTAATTAACTACATCTAGCTAATTTGACGTAATTTAAGTAGAAAAAAATAGATTTTTTTCTACTTAAACTAAACTTATTCCTACATAATAAATTTAATATGTATGATACATAAAAGTATTGCCATTTTGGCACTATATTGTCTTAGATATATATCAATACACTAATAATCAAATTAAGTTTTTTTTTATGAGCAAGCATAATTCTAAATCAAGAGTCTAAATGTTATAATCTTTTAACTCTCTTGACTTATATATTTAGTTTGATCTTGATAGATATATAACAGCTATAAATTTGATTTTCCTATAGTTCTAATATTGATAGAACAAAATCTATATCTTAATGCCTAATTCCCGATAGTAATTTATTAGTCTTTCAAATACTAGTTCCTCATTATATTTATTTTCCACGCGATCGCGACCAGCTTTTCCATACATTTGTCTCAATTGTGGTTGAGTAAGTAAATTTTCTAAAGCTTGTGCCAATTGATGACTATTTTGATGAGGTACTACAAAGCCGGTTTTTCCATTGACGACAGCTTCTCTACACCCACGAATATCTGTAGTTACCACTGGTAATTGCATTGACATAGCTTCAACGATAGAACGAGGTAACCCTTCGTGAGTAAAAGTAGGTAATACAAAAATATCTAAAAGACCTAATAATTCTGGAATATCTTGACGCATTCCTGTAATCGTTATATTTTTCTCAATTTTTAACTGACGAATTTTTTCTAATAGTTGGATATGAAAAGGTTCAGAGTCTGTAGATAATTGACCACCAATAATTAAGACATGTAAATTAGGGAATTTATGAATTAACATAGCAGCAGCTTCAACTAGATATTCGCTACCTTTTTTTCTTGTTAAACGTCCCACAGTTCCAATTATGAAACTAGTATTTTCAGGAATATTCAAAGATGCTCTTAAATGATTTTGAGAATCGACTGTAATCGAAGAAGAGTCAAAGCGTTTTATATCTACACCATTACCTAAATATGCTATTTTTTCGGGAGGACATAAACCTAGCTTAATTGCTGTAGATATATCTTCATAATTTTGAGTTAATATTAAATCAGTTAAATAAGCAGACAGCTTTTCTATCTTAGAATAAAATGTATATTGAAGAGGTGTCGATAAATCATGGAAAGGAAAGCCGTGAGCAGTATACACAATCCTCTTTACTCCAGCTAATTTTGCAGCAATTCTTCCCAAAACCGCAGCAATTGGCGTATGTACATGAACTAAATCATACTGGTTATTTTTAATTAACTTAGTTAATTCTTGTATACTCTTTAAGTTAGATAATAAAGAAATTTTTCTGTCAAAATGGATGCAGTAAACTTTACATCCATGCTCTTGTAAATATTTTATCTCTTCTCCATAAGCGCAGGCTATATCAACTGTGAGATTCTGAGAAATCAAATATTTAATTTGAGGTACTAAAAGAGTTTTAGCAGTAGCAGGAAGAGCGCAAATATGTAAAATTTTCATCTTTGAGATATATTTATATTGCTGTAGACATATAAGCTAGGACATCCTGTTGTTCTCAAAAAGCAACACACACAAGGAAGCAGAAAAACAAAAGTCCTAATCAAACCGGTATTTTCCGATCAATATGTAGTACTAAATTTAGGACTACATATACAAAGCCTTAATCCACTGCCATTCTTTACTCAGCCCTTCTTCTAAAGATACTTTCGGTTGATAATCAAGAATTTTACGAGCTTTTGAAACCTCAGCTGCCGTGTGACGAGCATCTCCTCTAGCTTTACCAATATGATTTCTTTTTATTGAGCAACCTACAACTTTTTCCATTAAATCCAATACATCTTTGAGTACTACACGAGACCCTCCACCAATATTAAAAATTTCACCTACTGCTGAGGGTTCAACCGCAGCAGCTAGATTAGCTGCAACAGCATCACTTACAAAGGTAAAATCTCTGGTTTGTAACCCATCACCATATACAGGAATAGCTTCATCTTGCAATACAGCCTTAAAAAACTTGTGAAATGCCATGTCTGGACGCTGATGTGGACCATACACAGTGAAGTAACGCAATCCTACAATAGGTACTTGAAAATTCTGATAATAAAGTTTACATAATCTCTCTGCTGCTAATTTCGTGATTCCATAAGGTGAAACTGGCTGAGGGCAGATTTTTTCATCAGTTGGTAATGTTTCAGCATCACCATAAACAGAGGATGTTGATGCAAAAACGAATCTCTCTAATTTTTTTGCATCCTTAGCTGCTTCCAATAAAATTTGTGTGGAATTTATATTGCGCTCTGTATAAGCTCCAAATCCTTTTCCCCAGCTTGCTCTCACACCAGCTTGTGCTGCTTGGTGGTAAATTACATCAACATCTGCAAGTATTTTTTCCCACTCCAAAGACCTAATACTTCCCTCAATCAGCTGAAAATTTGGTGAAGAAAGTAGATGAGCTATATTTTTACGCTTCAAGAAAGGATTGTAGTAATCATTGAACTCATCAATACCAATAACTTCTTTCCCTTCACCTATTAGAGTGTCTACTAAATTAGATCCAATAAACCCCGCAGCCCCAGTGACAATAGTTTTAACCATTTTCTATTACCTTTGTATTTTATATTTTATGTATTTTGAAAATTATTTTTAATTCCCTATTCTTTGTTTGCAATATCCTCTACAAATATATTTCATTGAAGAGTTTATTAACTTACTCTTATAAAAGCAACTAAGCTTTCAAAAGGTATGATTCCGTTTTTTCAACTAAGTTTTTCACACAAAAATTATTAACTATTCTCTCTCTAGATTTGGACTTTATAATATTTTTTTCTTCCTTACTTAAATTAATTAATTGACGACATCCTACAGCTAAAGCTGATGGATTTTCAGAAGGTACAACAATACCTATATCACCTACAATTAAGGCAGAATCTCCAACATCAGTAACAACACAAGGTATCCCACAAGCCATTGCTTCACCTACAACATTTGCAAAACCTTCTCCATAAGAAGATGTAGAGACTAAAATATCTAAAGAATTGTATACTGCCTCCATATCAGAACGTCCTCCAGCCCAAAATATCTTTTCAGCTATTCCCAGCTGTTCTGCTAATTCTTTCATTTCTAATGTATATTGCTCAGAACCTACACCTACACAAACAAAATGAATATTTTCATAGTCTTCAGATAAAATTGATATAGCTTTAAAAAAAGTTGGGTGGTCTTTCATGGGAGCTAATCTTCCTACTAAACCAATTACAGTTATTTTTTCACTCAGACCCCATTCTTTTCGGAGCTTCCAACCTTTTTCTGGTTCTGGTTTAAAGCGTTTAATATCAATCCCATTAGGAATAACAACCATTTGTGATTCAGGATAACCCTGTTTCAAATAAAATTTTTTACCAACATATGAATTGACTATAATTAGATTGGCAAATTTGGATGTAAAGCATTCTAAACTGAATAGTAAATTACCAAACCAGTCATAAGCTTTTTTATCAGTAATCGAATCGCGAATTCCCCAAATTTTCTTAGTTGGTGGTGATATGGAAGCCAAAATGGTAGCCATTAAATTTGACTCTCCTAAATATCCATGGACGATATCAGGACGAATGCTATAAAAATTAAGGAAAATATTTTTAGTGAAATTTAAGATATCCCACCTACCAGATTTATTCAATGAAATGGCATTAATATTGCTATTTTTAAGCTCTACTTCTAATTCTCCACCATCGTAAAAATATAAAACAGTGATATCAAACTTTTCCTTATTCATTCCTTTTACGAGGGTCACTAACTGTCTTTGAGCTCCACCATATTTCAAATCTCGAATGATGAACATCACTTTTTTTTTAAAGGTTGTTGTCTTTAAAATTGTTGTCATAGTTACCATGGTTAATATGTCTATTCAATATATTTAATTTAGATATTGCTGAGTGAAGGGATTACTTTACTCAATTAAAATGGATTTTCGATGGTTTTAATTGCCAATTTATTCCATGAATATGTAATAACTCAAATCAGTAAAACTTGTACTGAAAATAATCATTATTCTCAAGATAATGAAGAGCAATAATTTTTTTCATATTCAAATGTGATCGCTTCTAAAGAAAAATTATCGACAATTCGCTCTCTTAATCGTTCTCCCGTGGACTTCATCTCCTTTCTATCTATACTTATTAATTCTTTCCAAGCTTGAGCAAGTGCTTGTGAATTTCTTGGAGGTACTACTTTCCCAAGCTCTCCTAAAATCCATGAGGAGTCTCCTACATCTGTAACCACACAAGGAATACCACAAGACATAGCTTCTCCTAAAACTAAAGGAAAAGCTTCTCCATAAGCAGAAGAAATAGTAAAAACATCTAATGCAGTCATTAGCTGGTCTATATCACTGCGTTCCCCAAGCAAGTGTACTTTATCTTCAATTTCTAACTTCTTGACTAAATTACATAGATCCTGATTATCTATATCGACATTTGTACCAGCAAGAATAAAGCTAACATTTGGGCAATTTCTAGATAAAATTGCTGCTGCTTTTAGAAAATTTGGAAAATCTTTCATCGCATGATACCGAGCAAAAGATCCGATTATAAATGTATCTTCTGACAGATTCAATTCTTCTCTAACTAATGATTTCCTTTCTGCTGATGGTTGAAATAAAGATGTATCAAAACCATTTGGAATCACATAACTATTTCTAGAGGAATAACCTATCTCCTGGTGTTGTTTCTGACTCCTCTTAGAAACAAAAAAAACTTTATCAACTAGTTTTGATATGGGAGCGGACAAATTAATAATTAGGGATGTTGACTTCTTTTCATCACTCAAAGAATCTATTGAATGATGAATGCTCCAAAAAACAGTAATTTTTTGAAATAAAAATAACTTAACTAAAAAAGCCGCAATATTGCCATGATACATCCACCCTTGAATAATATCTGGCTTAATTTGATTAACTATATGCAAAAGTTGAAAAAGCGATTTTAGACTTATTTGACCTCTCTTCATTCCTAAACTATACACCGGTATATTCAAAGCTTTTACGCGATCGCTTAATGCTCCACCATCTAACAACGAAATTAAATATGGGGTAAACTTTTCTTTATCCATTTTGGATAAGATATTATACAGCATAGTCTCTGCACCTCCAATGAAAAGTCCGCTAACGATATATACCACTTTCATAATTTGCCTTTTCCTGAAAAAGATAATAAATTATTACGACTCTGGGTAGTCATTGCAGCCATTAAAGAGAAAATAGTCAATTGAAATCTTTCTTCTAAAACTTCATGACTAAAAAAAGACCAAGTAGCAAAAAAAGTAACAAATAATATACTTGTTATTCTGACTTCTCCACGAGATTTTCGTACAATAGCATAGAGGAGAAGTGGTAGTATAACAGCACCTATAAATCCATAATTAACCATTAAATCTAAATACATATTATGTGTCGCAATAGGTTGAGACCATCGGTCTGTAATTCCTAAACCATTACCAACAATTGGATTTTTAGTATATAGTTTCCAACCAAGTTCTACAATATAGAACCGTGAAGTATCATTATTTGCATTACTGGATGAAGGGTCTTGAATCCATTCTATTCTTTCACTTATATTAGTATTTTGCATACTTATTTCTTGCAAATATTCTTTAGCAATTACTCCCCCACCTATAAATATTATCAAGACTATAATGCTGCAATAAGTAACTAACTGCTTAAAATTAATTTTTCTTAGGTATATCAATAAAACTAGTTCCAGAAAATAACAAAATATTGCCCCCCTAGAGAAAGTCAAAAAACTTCCTAATCCCATAGATAATATAAATGGCAAACGTAGTTTTTTAGGAACTAAATCTAAGCAAAAAATCATACCGATTACAAAGGCACCCCCGGCAACATTAACATCTTGATAAAATCCTGAAGGACGACCAGTTAGATTAAAATCTCCAAATATTCTGGGTTGATTTAATTCTAAAAAAATATTGCGTAAATGCATTAATAAAGATAATAAAATCGCACTTTGACTGAATTTAATTACTATATGATATTTGCTGAAAATAACATTTAAAGAGATTAATAATAAAGTCGATAAAACCCTAGTCTCAAAATCTTGTTGACTATTGGCATTGTAATCAGTGAAAAAACCTAGCCATAGGAAAGAGAATGCTACATAAGATATACACCAAATCATCAAGGGCTTTGATAAATATTTAAATTCGTGCAAGCGCAGAAAAATTAGTGGAACTGAAGCTGATACAAAAAATAAAAGAATGACTAATGGAGAAGATACTATCCCTTTATAAGCCCAATAACGATCTAAATCACTAAAAAATACAAAAGTGACGTTAAAAGCAAGTATACATTGGTACCATAATAATAACTTGTTTAAATCTAATCTCTGTAACATAATCTTTTATACTTGAAAAGTGATTTTATGTGTCATTTAATTGGATTAACAATAGAATTTAATTTTTCAGATTTTTTCATCATTCCATTTTAAATAGATAGTTACCAAAATATAAAAATACAAAAATTGAGCAGCATAAATTTTGGATTAGAAGCTTTACATCTATGTGAATATAATAAATAAATTTAAAGCATCATTTTTACACAATTATTTAGTAATAAATATTTTTTATCTCGATCAGATTAAATTACTTATTTTTAAGACAACAACCCTTATAAGCTTCATCTATAGCATTTTTAATGCTAAATCCTAAATCTTTACCCAACATAATTTTATCTTTGGCAGAAACAATTGCTTTAATTGCTGCTTTCGGTACTTTATCTTCCCACCAATTTACTTTCGTATCATAAAGCCAGACATATTTATCTGAATTAGATAAAGCATGATACATATTATGTTCCAATAGCTTCTTTTTATTATTTTTACTTAAACTATGGCTAACTCTTACACTAGGATGATTCAATTCATTTGGATTGAGCAATCCGTAAGAATTGTCGAAAAACACAGCCTGTCCTACAGAAACTTGATTATTATACTTTGAACGATTTTCTGGCTCTATTAGAGACAAAGCCTTTTGTTTAATTAATTCTCTTGACTCTATAAAATCTTTTTCACTGTTAAAGTAGTAGGCATTTTCGTTACCATCTATAATTACAGAACTAGGCTTTATTACATCTAACATTCCATTAATAAATGCTGGCAGCAAGCCATAACTATGTTCCGAAAGCAGTTCTATTAACTTATCTTCATCTTCTACTTCAAAACCATCTGATACATAACTCATATAGAATAAACCGAAGAGTTTTAAATCAGAAATTTCATCTTGAAGAATACTCAAAAATTGAGCACCTCGTTTACGTACTTGTACATAATAATCTTCATAGGATTTACCCTGATTATTCAAAAAATCTGAATACCTCCAAGTATTTGCAATATATGGTTCTGCATCAAAAGCTATACCTTCTAATTCTGCTTTCTTAACTACTTTTGTAAATAAATAAATATTTTGCTTAGCTTTTTCCCAATCGCTGTCACTAAACCAATCCCATCCTTTATCTGGAGTTAGCCACATCATTACGAAGTTATCTGTGAATTTTTTAAAGTCTGTTGTTTTAAGAAATTCTATTTCTTTATCTATTATTTTTGCATCATATACTTCATTTTTAAAAACTTGGTTACCTTGAGCAAGTTTAAAGATAATTCCATCAAATGGTTTCTCTTCCATCTCTTTTATATGCTTCTGCATATATTCAGGACGAGGTGAATCCCAACCATACTTGATTAACTTTTTTGTATTAGTTTCTAATGCTCCCACATATTGAATAGAACTGTTTGGATATTTTGTTGATACAAATAGTATCAATATGGAAAAAGTAAGGATTATGTAAATAAATCTTCGCTTCACTGAATTATTATCCTTAAAATTAATCAACTAATTTTTTTATTTGTATGATATTTCGCTACCTGATTCATTAGACTTATCTTAATTCTGAATTAGATAATTACTTCCAAAATCAATTGTTCCCAGTTATCAATAATTTTTTCTAAACTAAATCTTTCTACTACTTCTGTTGCTTTAGCAGCTAATCTATTTCTCTTTTCATCGTCGGACATTAATAAACTCATTTTATCCGCTAATTCTGAAATATCTTCATTAGAAACTAGAATTCCATCTATTTCATGTCTAATTATCTCTCTAGGTCCGAAAGGACAATCTGTGGCAATTACGGGTAACCCACAAGCCATTGCTTCACCATGAGCCATAGGGAAAGCTTCATAACGGGATGACATTACAAACAACTGTGCTTTTTCCAAAATCACAGATGGGTCTTTAACCGTACCGATAAAAAATGCTTGTTCACATAAACCCAAATCATCTTTAAGTTTCTCCAAAAATTGCTTTTCATCACCTTTGCCTAGTATCAATAACTGCCAATCGGGGTAGTATGGAGCAACTTTAGCAAAGGCTGATAACAAAATATCAAACCCTTTCTGTTCTGTTAGTCTACCCATACTAACAATTGTCTTTTTTTTTGTATCTATAGTTATAGAATTTTCATTATTGCTATCTTTATTTTCTGGTAGCAAAAAAGGATTATATATAGTAATTAATTTAGATTCAGATATCCATTGAAAAGAATTTTTTAAACCATCACTAACACTAACTATCTTTGATGCATATGGATAAATTAAACGTCGTAGTAGCTTCCATAATTTTCCTTTACTAATCATTTTAGGATTATTGTGTTCAGTCAAAATTACTGGATACTTTGTTTGAATCATCGAAAGCGTTACCAATATATTCGTACTGACTAGGTGAGAAATCACAATATCAGGTTCAGTAGATATAATAGCCTGCTTCAATTTTCTTAAACGAGACAGATTATTTTTTATTGCTTGAAAAATATTTTGTGAATTATTTCTTAAATTTAGGGCTAATCTATTAACCTTGCTTGGTAAGGTATAAAAATCATCTTCTTTACTAGATAAAGTTACTACACAAACTTCATGTCCTTTACTCAGAAAACCTTGACTTAATAGAGTCACTACTCTCTCTGCACCACCACAGTCGAGGGAAGAGCATACTAAAGTTATTCGCATTTTTAATTAGTTTGATTATTTTTATTTAAAAAACAGTACATACTCAAAAATGAAAATGAAATCATATAAACAATACTCGTTGATAATGCAATTCCAGGTAAACCTATGTATTTCATGAAAACGTAGTTTAAAATTACATTTGCTAATAAATTAATGCTAGAACCATAAAATAGAATATGATTCCTTTTCGTACTAGAGATAAATCTTACTAATAATATACATCCTAAATAAAAAGGTATTTGTAAAGTATATAAAGATTGTATAGATGCAACTAAATCTGTATTATTTGCTGTAAAATTTCCTTTCTGAAAAAGTTGCTCAATTATAGAATGAGAGAATATAATCAAACATCCTGAGAACGGAATACTAATAATAAAAATTAATCTTAAATAATAAGTTAAACTTCTTGTTGCCCCTTTTATGTCGTCACGTGCAATCATTTTAGAAAAGTAAGGAACAACAGCAGTACTTAATGCTGTATTAGCCAATGTTATTGGAAAGGCAGTAACTCTACTAGCATAGCTTAATGCTGCTACACTACCTGAAGATAACATTGCTGCCATAGATTGATCGATTACAACAGTACTGCACATTAACAGACTTCCAGCAATTTTTGGAATAAACTGCCTAAGAACTTGATTCACGGGAGGGTTAAATCCATACCACTTTGGAAGCAAAGATATTTTTTGTCTCTTAAGTGCGATTCCCAGTATTAATGCTTCTAATCCTGTTCCCAAGATTAACCCAGCGACTAAAGCATAGGTACCCCAATCCTTGAAAAGAAATAGTAATAATATAGTAACTATTGGTGTAAAACTAGGAGTAACAGCAGCCAGAGCAAAGCGCTCTCCAGCATTTAAGACTGAACTCCAGATACAAATAATTCCATTAATCAATACAATAGGCGATACTGCATATAAATAATTTAAAGTTACTCCTTGCTTAACCTTATCAAAACCATGAGCTATAAAAGGCAAATATTGATGAGCGATAATTAACATTATGATGGTTGTAATTATCAGTAAAGTTATCGCACATAGAGTAATCCCCTCTAGAAGTTTTTGAGAAGCTAACTTGCCTTCTTTTTCCCTGACTTGGATATATGTTGGTATTAATGATGCACTTAAAGAACCTGCCACAACATTAATAACAAATGAAGGAATCAACAGTGCAATTAAAAATATATCTATCTGATCGCCTAAACCAAATTGCCATACAGTAAAAATTTCTTTTGAGACTGCTAAAAGTTTTACAAATACTGTTCCCGTTGCAATTGTCATTGCAGCCTTAAATATTTGACGATTAACAGAACCACTGGTAAAACTATTCCATCTATTAAGTATCTTATTCAGAAAAATATTATTCATTTTTTGAACCTAACTATTTAAGCAACGATAAATCAATCATACATTTAGGCAATAAAGCTACATTCTTTGACTCAGATTTTGTTGCTAAATTAGGATTTTAAGCTGAATCCTGAGTGATGGAATTACATTAATAAAGATTTGTACAAGATATGAACAACCAACAATATGAGAATCCAAAATACTCTGCCGGAACGTTTTAAACGAACAAAATTAATTAAATCCTACCTTGGAATAAATGAAATTAATACATTTTTATTAAAACCTCAAATATTTACTAGGTAGGTTTTTCGTATATTTATTAATAGTATATTTTAAGTTCCTTGGTAAAGCTTTATTAGTTCTTTATCTGAAAGTATATAGTTGCTTTTTTTTCCTATGAAATAGTATCCTGAAGCTGCATCTAAAGCTGTAGATTTTTTAATTAAAATATGATCTAAATATTTTAGTGGGAAAGCCGTTAGTCTCACAAAAAGCTCAATCATCATTCTTAGTAATTTAGATTTTGTAAAGCTCAACATAAAATACTTATAAGACCAAGCTAGAGCCATTGCTGGTCCACAGGCAATTCCACTATCGACTTCCTCAAATTTTCTAAACAAACGACGATGTCCTAAATAAGTGAAGCGAGTAAAGTCATAGCAACCTCCATGAACTTGCTGCATGAATGGTGTCTCCGCATAAACTAAACCGTCCTTTGTTAAAATTCTATGGATTTCCTCTACACATCTCCAGGGATCTACTACATGTTCGAGGACGGCTTGGATAATTACACCATCAAATGAATTATCTGCAAAGGGAATATTATGAGCATCACATATTAGGTTGGTGCGAGTCCCAAAAGAAATATCGCTTTCAACCAAATCTATATCAGGATTATTGATTATTGAGCTTGTTCCTTTCCCTAAGATACTACCACCAATAACTAATACTTTAGGATAAGGATTCTGTGAGATTAGTAGCTGATTAAATTTGTGATAATTACTTTCAGCTTTGATATTTAAACCAATATTAGGTATTAATTTTTTAATAATACCTATGAATTTATTTTTAGGGGATAAGTCGAAATAAGTATTACGAGATTCTAGAAAATCTTGAATAGAAAATATGCTTGCGCTTTCATTAATTAAAATTGGAATACCATCTTTAATAGGGAATATAGCTTTACAATCAATGTTTATACATTGATAGGTATCAGCACTCTTTTCTAAACCACTATTACATATAGGGCAGCACAATGTTGATTGTACTTTGTCAGAAAGCTTTAATTCCATCATTTCTCTTAGTACTCCTTTTTTAAAAGAAATTTCAAAGATTTTGTTAAACCTGCCCTATCTGTTAGATAAAGCGTATATCCGAATGGTAAAGCAAGTATCCATATAAATTTACTGGCAGTATTCTTTAAATCTTTAAATTGTTCACTAATAGATATCCCTAAATGTGCAGAGTGACGACTGTAGTGCATAGCAGAAATAAAAAAAGATTTAGGTGCAAATTTCAACCAATAAATATCGTTATTTAATATGCTTGATTGGGCTAATCTAATGCCAAGTGAATCACGATTTATCTTTCCACCACGAGAAAGTGAGGAACCTTCAATCCAATAAACTCTGAGAATTTCATTTACAAATCTAGTTTTAAATTTCTTTGCAATACTATTCCATACAACTATTTCGGGAACATAAACGTTCTTTACACTTTGGGGAAATGGATACTTCTTCAAGACATTAGTAGAATGAAATCCCCACTTATCACCATAAACTTTGTATTTATATTTAATTTCTAATGAATCTGAGTCAGTAATATCATAAGGAAAACGATTACCTACAAGATTCCCATGTTGGTCTTTACATAAACAAGTAACAGCAGAGAATTTGTGCTTTTCTTCTAATGGAATTGTATCCCAATAATATTTGAATCTTTCTAAGGCGTTCGGAAGACATTCATCATCTGAGTCTAGATTAAGAAATAGTTCTCCTTTTGCTTGTGTTACACCTACATTAAATGCGATATGCTTTCCTTGATTTTCTTGGTAAATATAACGGATAAGAAAAGCATTTTCCCGTTGCCATTGTTGTAATAATTCACGAGTATTGTCGCTGGAGCCATCATCGACAACTAACCACTCAAAATTATTATATGTCTGTAATTTTAAACCCTCATAAACACGATTAAGTGTATGAGCACGGTTGTATGCTGCTGTGAAGACTGTAAAAGTATACTGATAATTTTTATCAGAATTTTCTGCTCTTAAATTATCTTGAGTATTCATAATGAAAAACTGGATACACCTACAAATTCATCTGTAATATTTTTATTTTTTTATTTTCCTATGAATTATGCAGTCACAACAAAAAGTTAAGCAATACAGATTTTGATATTTCTTTAATACGGTGAAAAAATCGTGCATTGTGTAATTTTTTTCATACACCTTCTGTTTTAATTTGAGCTATTTTATGACGTTCTTCAACTATATTTTTGCCACTTTTAGAATTTACAAAAATATTGCTATTTAAATATTTTGGTTGAAATCCCGGTACTAGTTGCTCAAGTAAGAACAAAATTGAATTAGCATCATTTTTCTCTGCGGCTTTACACAAAGCCTCAACAGTTACATTTAAGCTTTTTGGAATAATTTGGCTTGCATTCTTTACTAAAAATAATTTTTCATGTTCTGTTTTATGATATTCTTCACCTTCGACAAATAACTCTTCAAATAATTTCTCTCCTGGACGCAAACCTGTGAAGGTAATGTTTATATCTTTACCAACTTCATATCCTGATAATCGAATTAACTCTTCGGCTAAATCTACTATCTTGACTGGTTCACCCATATTCAGCATCAAAACTTGACCCCCGCGACCTAGGACAGAAGCTTGTAATACCAGCTGAACAGCCTCTGGGATGGTCATGAAGTAGCGACAGATATCGGGATGAGTGACTGTAATTGGACCACCCTTTGCTATTTGTTTCTTGAAGGTGGGAACTACACTACCGCGAGAACCTAATACATTTCCAAATCTAACTGCAACATAGGCTTTACCACTTTTCTTTGCAGCTTCTAGAACTAACATTTCTGCGACTCTCTTACTCGCACCCATAACGTTAGTGGGATTAACTGCTTTGTCGGTGGAAATCATTACGAAATGGTTGACATTATATTCTAATGCCATGTCAACTAAGTTTTTTGTACCCACAGCATTATTGGTAATAGCTTCGGGGGAATTTAGTTCCATTAAAGGAACGTGTTTATGTGCTGCTGCGTGGAAAATAACTTCTGGTTGATACTTTTCAAAGGCATGTTTGAGGCGATCGCGGCAACGAATGTCGGCAACAAAGGTATGTAAATATGGTGTTCTACCCAGATTGATACTACTTTGCTGGACTGTTTGCAATAGCTGTTTGAGTTCCTGTTCGATATTAAATACAGAGTTTTCCCCATGTCCAACAATAATTATTTCCTTGGGAGAACACCGAAGAATTTGGCGACACAATTCACTACCAATAGAACCACCAGCTCCTGTAATTAAAACTCTTTTTCCTTTCAAAAACTGATTGACTTTTTTAATATCTGTCTGTACAGGTTCTCGTCTGAGCAGGTCTTCAATCCTTACGTCACGGATACTGTCTACTCGCACTTCATTCAATATTTCATTGATTCCAGGTAAAGTGCTAGTATGAACCCCTGTGTAATTGCAAATATCTACTATTTCTCTTATTACCTGCCCTGAAACCGTAGGCATAGCTATAATCACCCTAGATATTCCTAATGATTTCACAGCATCTGGTATTTTGTGGCGATCGCCTACAACTGTGATTCCCCGAATTCGCAAGTTTTGCTTATCTGGATTGTCATCAATGAAAGCTACTGGTTGTAACTCTACGTGGGGACTACTGAGCATATCTTGTACTAAAGAAATCCCTGCACTACCTGCACCAACAACTAAAACGCGCTCTTTACTATGAAATTTTTTTCGCTTATTACTTATTCTTTCTACGGCTCTGATGCTAAAACGTAATGCTCCAATAAATATACATGAGAGTAGTCCATCTATAAATGGTAGTGACTCGGGCAAGTTGGATGTAGGAAAGTTTGGTAGAGATTGAACAATGTCAAATATTAATGCTTGTACGACTACTGTTGCAGTCACTAATATTGCCAGATATGTAAGCTCTTCAATACTTGCATACCGCCAGTAATGTCTATAAAAACCGAAACTTCCAAATATTGCGAGCTTAATGCTAAGGAAAAGTATAGTAGCAAAAAATAAACCCGACCAATATGGGGCTAGATTCAGATTGCCATCTAGACGTAATACCAATGCTAATAAAGGCGTAAGGGAGAAAACAGCAATATCTAAAACTAGTAGATGACTGTTCCTCATTTTCAACAATCTACCCAATAATGTGTTGATGAACTTGTCAGCAATCCAATGCGAAACGAAGAAAAGAAAATTCATATCAAGCAAGCCCTACCAGCATTATCTACAGCAACATTCTATTAAAAAACCAAGTACTACCTACGCAAGCAGCATCCGTCTTTTCATGTAACACTTGTTTTCCTTGATATACACAAGAAGATGGTTATGCAAATGTAGTTAGTCAATATGATTACAAACAATATGACCTGGTTGACTAAGTAGACATGACCATATCATTAGCTTGTAACTGTTTCATCAGGTACAAAAGCTTTGAATTCAACTAGCATTTGAAAATATCTAATTACATCAATCGAAGAAAAATCTACTCAGAACAATAAAGGAATGCAAAATGAAAATATTTAGAAAAAGAATTAGAAGAAAATAACTAGAAGTTTCTTTACAGGTAAGATTATACATTTGCAATACGAACCTTAAAACTGGACTTTAGCTTAGTTAAGGTGACTGCTCAAACGTACAATATTACAAGTTAGGAGAGTTGAGTTCTCTGTATATGAGTAGCATACCCTTCAGAACCCAAACAAATTTCTCTATCAGTAATTTTTGAAAAGAATAGACCGTAGGCGTAGTTATTTTAGACTTTGGATATAGATAGCTATAGGGCTAAATAATATAAAAAAAAGCCATCTCTTCTACCCAAACAACTACAAGCTTACCCCCTACAAATAATTTATCGATAGCTTTTGATACTCTAAAACCGGTCTAATGTCATGCATTGAAACAAATGTAGCTGAATATGAAAAACGCAACAATTTACTAAAAAGATGTTGATAAATATAGAGTGATTTTGTTTGCTCATGCTGAATTTAGAGCCAAATAAACATTAGCATCTGCCAAGTTATTTTCCTAAAGGAAACGCTATACCTAATACTCTCTAATTTGCCCTCTCCTAAAGGAAAAGCTATGCAAACCGCAATCATAATCAACCTCCATATTCAACAACATCTAATCTTCATATTTCGCAATCTATAAATTTGTTATGGTTTCTTACAAATTTTCTAAAACTGTTACTTTTTTCACAAAAATCTTATTTATCTTGTATCAGTTTTTATAAGTTGTTTTATGCCAATTTGGCACTGTTTTTATGCCAATTTGGCATTCTTTAGTTGATTTTTATGCTTCCAATGATTGAATACAAGTATATAAATTCCTCTACTTGATTTTTGATGGTATCAAAACGATAAATTGCATGGAGTCAATTCAAACATGCAACTAATTGTACTATTTTATAGTGTTGAAGGAATTGCTGGTTTTAAATGAATATCGCTTTTACTTTGATAAGATAGGAATCTTTGTCTAATAGTTATTACAGTAAACTTTCTTAAAAAGATATATATCTACTAGGTGTAGGTTGTTAGTAGATCAATATATCTGTTATTTCACTTAAGTTAATGTATAATCGCGTTTATTTATATCCTTAAATAAATTATTATTTATTACTATCATTCATCAATTTAAAGCTATAGCTATAAATTGATTAGTTTATTGATTAACAGTTAACCATTATTTTTGATCGCATTACCTAAGATCAGTTCGGATTAAATCGGGTTTATTCAACTGTGATTGCTTAAACAACACAAATACATTGACCTTACCCGAATCATGCTTACCTAAACAAATATTTAGTGAATGTTATGAGCCTAAGATAAATTACTTTGCATATTTACTGCCTTGTATGAATACATAAATGTGCAAACATAACACTTAATATTACATTATTTTACATTATTTCAAACTTTAGCAACTGATTTTAGGTACTCTGTATTGACACCAGACTCACGGGTAAGTGCTATTTTACCGGTACGGGCAATTTCTCGGAGACCAAATTTTTGCAAAACTTGCACAATTGCGACTGCTTTCCCAGGGTCTCCTACTACTTCCAGGGTTAGAGAGTCTTCTGCGACATCTACTACTCTGGCACGAAATATCTGAGCTAATTCAACGATTTCTGAACGGGTATTGCTATTAGCATTAACTTTCAGTAACATTAATTCTCTCTCCACACAAGGAGTTTCGGTAACATCCTGAACTTTTAAGACATTAATCAATTTGTATAGCTGCTTAGTTAATTGTTCAATGACATGGTCGTCCCCTGTTACCACCATAGTAATCCGAGAAACTCCCCCTTGCTCAGCAGGACCAACAGCAAGACTTTCAATGTTGAAACCACGACGGGCGAATAAACCGGAGATACGAGAAAGAACGCCTGCTTCATCTTCAACAAGAACTGAAAGTGTATGTTTCATTTTTGCTAACTTAAGGAGAGTTAAAAATAAATTGAGAATAGATAAGAATATATATTTTAAACCGAAAGGTGTTACTGGCTAAAGTTTTTCGGCTAACGATAGCAACATTACTTTACTTTTAGTTGATTAAACTCTCTAAATTATTTGCAGCAGGAAGACATTTGAGACCTTGGCAAACTGTACCGACACTTCCATTTGGTATATTTGTAACTAAAGCGATCGCAGTTATAGGCAGATATTTTGTGGAAATGAAATCTATTGTTTCTTGAGTAGTGCGAATTAAAGTATTCGTTTTTGGACTACTGCGGGCATCCCCTGTTTAGAAAACGGGGGTATACTTAAAAACTGATTATTGCAGATAAAATTAGCAGAAGCGATCGCTAATTCTAGATATTTTGGCACTCTGAAAACAGCATAGGCTTTAGCCAAACCCGAAATCATCAGGCTATTCCATGCCACAATCATTTTAGTATCAGTTACTGGAGGTATTCTCCCCTGCCATTCTATAGTTTTCGCTTCTTGATTATCACGTGCGGGGGGAAAGTTCTAATTGCGTCGGATTTCTGACCATAGCGAATCCTAAAAAGCTTACTAAGTGGGGTTTGGAGAGTTGGACTTAGTTCTGTATAATCGCGTTTTTGCAAGACATTTTTACCTTCAAAGTTGCCTTTTTCGGTGAAAGTAAACTGGTGTTGTAATTCTGTTAGTTCTTCAACTGTTAATATTTCTGAAACTGTTTGATAATCCCAAACGTAGAAATCACATTCTTCTGGTTCTGCTGAATTTACTGTTGCAAAACTATCTGCATCTTGAGCAGCATAAAAATAACCATCTGGGGATGTCATTTCTCGCTCCAACCAATCCACAACATCAGCGATCGCGCTTTTGAAGACCGGTTCTTCCACACCTGCACTCCATAGAGATACTAAATACTCTAGGATTTGACCTTTATCATAAAGCATCTTTTCAAAGTGGGGTACAGTCCAGGTGTGGTCAACGGTATAGCGATGAAAACCACCACCAACATAGTCATAAATTCCGCCTAATGTTAAATCTAATCCTCGTTGCCGACAAACTTCTGTGCTATCGTATCCAGAGCCAAAATTAAATCTTAAACCTTTTCTCTACGGTGCTGGTTAATTTTTATCAATCCGCCACAAGTTTTCGGCTGTTAATTTCTAAATTATTAGTTCCAACTTTTAGTTCTAACTTTTAGTTCTAACTTTTAGTATTAGCTCTAAATCATTATTCTCAAACAGTAGTAAGAATTTCGATAACTCCCGTTAACGATTTAGATTAGCTAACAACTCTGCGATTGGAGTATATGCTTTCCCTAAAGATGGGGATTTGCGATAGCTAACAGAATTTGTAGTATTAAGCCCCACAATGAGTTGAAGCAAGAAAGTAATAATTGCAGCTTGTATAAGTTTTTCTAACATGAGCAAGTCCTATGTCTTTTGATGGATGACAATTACGCCTTATATCCAACTTTTCTGAGATATGTTTATTATATCCGGATAGTCACCAGTGAAAACGCTCAAACATTCAATATCTATTAAGAAAAGAGTATTTTGGGTTACAAAAACCCATTCTTTGCGTAATAGTTTATGAAATAAAATTAACAATTCCGACTCAATTAATTAAGGTTGGTAAATCTCTGAAACTTTGAAATCAGAAGTTAATTATTTAAAATTACTTATATTTCGATGACTTTCGGCGACACTATTTAAATTATGTACAGTAACAGTAATATTTATAACATTCATTCATAGTAGTAAAGTTAAATTATTCAAAAAGAAGCTGACAGTAAATTGAAGATTTCGCTCAATTTTTGCTCAAAAGCAGAGTTTTTTACAAAATTATCAATACTTCCTTTTGAATTTGTCAGACAATAATCAATTGAGATCGATAAAATGTATGTAAATAGATTACATATTGCTGCATGATTCCAATCGTTATTGAACAATCGGGTCGAGGAGAAAGAGCCTTTGACATCTACTCTCGCCTGTTGCGCGAACGTATAATTTTTTTAGGACAGCCGATTGATAGCAATTTGGCTAACTTAATTGTTGCTCAACTGCTATTTTTAGATGCGGAAGACCCAGAGAAAGATATTTATATGTATATAAATTCTCCTGGTGGTTCAGTATCTGCTGGCATGGGAATATTCGATACTATGAAGTATATTCGGTCGGATATATGTACTATTTGTACTGGACTAGCTGCAAGTATGGGAGCTTTTCTACTTAGTGCTGGTACTAAAGGTAAGCGCATGAGCTTACCCCACTCTCGAATCATGATTCATCAACCTTTAGGTGGTGCTCAAGGACAAGCGACTGATATTGAAATTCAAGCTAAAGAAATCCTTTATCTCAAAAAGCGTTTGAATGGATATTTAGCTGAACACACAGAACAACCCATTGAGAAAATTAATGAGGATACTGAAAGAGATTTCTTTATGTCTCCAGAAGAATCTAAGGAATATGGCTTAATTGATGAAGTTATAAATCGTCATGCTGCTGGTAGTCGTCCAATGGCTGTTGTGTAGTGTATGAAGGTGGAATATCAGGCAGGAGACAAGAGTAAAAGTTTTAGTTTAAATTTATTTTAGTTCAAATTTTAGCCTAAACTATCTTACTTGAAGAAGTTTTCCGGCTTTGCCCGAACTTCCACTTCCAAGCTTTATCAATCAATGATTTGCAGATAAGCAAAAACTAAAAGCTGAGAAAGGCTGAGATTTTCAACTCCTGAATAGAAGTAGAAAATCTCAGCTTTTAAAATGATTGAATGATTAGGGTTTAGATTAGGGTTTAGAAATTAGGGTCTAGGGGTAGTGGTTCTAAAGATGATAGCTCTTGTGATTCCAGGTAGCTCAAAAAATCTTGCAGTTCTTCTGGAGTTAACAAGTGACGAGAAATTTTGTTATAGGTTTTTCTCAAGTGTTCTCTACCATCTTCTATTGTCCAACCCAAGCGTTTCATTTCCACGCCAATTTTTGCAATTGTATCTGAATCATCTACTGGTTCCGTCTTTTTCTTGCGTCTGCTGGTTGTAGTTTTCTTCTTAGTGGTTTTGGAAGTTCCTGTAGTTTCTAAAATTTTTGTCTCTGAGGTTTGATTTTCAGGGGATGATAAATTCTCAGATGATATTAAAGATAATTGTTCCTCTTGGTTTTGAGAGGATAAATTTGTTACATCTTCAGTAGAATTTTGGAAATCATTAGTTAAATTTGTTGAAGGAGATATAGATAATTCCGATTCATCAATGCTTTCATCTATATGTGCATATTTTGGAGTAGTTGGAGTAGTTGGAATAGTTGAAATATTTGGGATATCTGGAGTCGTTGTCTTTGTATCTAATTCTTTCTCTGTACTTGCTGCTTGGGAATATAAACTTTCCAGCGGTATCGGAGATAGTTCTTCTTCAGTAATTTGCTGATCAGATGAAACAGCGATCGCGTCTTCTTTTTTCTCTGATTTATGTTCTTGCTGTAATTTCTGCGATGTATTATCCGTTTCTTCTACTTTTGCTCCCTTAGATTCTTGAGGAAATGTATCATTTTTATTCGATTCATCTAAACAAGAAGTAGTTAGAGAATTGGTTTGAGAAGTAGTTTGAGAAGTAGTTGGAGAAGAACTATTCTGTTTCACTTCTGAAAATATCTCCTTAGAAGGTATCTCCTTAGAAGATATCTCTTGAGAAGATAAATTCCCTACTTCCTGATTTACTTGTTCATCCGACAGCAAAGACAAAGCTCTTTCCCTTGCACGGTCTTCAGCTTCTTCTATTGTCTCAGATGCAGCCATACCTGTGACACGGGTAATACCTTGAATTTGTACGCTTACTCGAACAATATGCTTACCATTATGGATTTGCAAAAGTTCTGAGATTAAACTTCCTTGAGAGTATAAGCTCTGGAATTGAGCTAACATCATATCTCTATCGCTCTGAAAATGGATGTATGCTTAACTTCTATTGTAGTAAATTTGTTCTTTGAAAAGATTATAGACCAACAGGATCTAATTTAAAACTTAACTGGGAAATAAAGTCACCGCTTTGGGGAAATTCAAAATACAAAATGCAAAACACAAAACTCAAGAATCAAAATAAGTATTTGTGTAAAAATATCAAAATATAAAAATAACTTTGCTTAACTACTTACTTAGAATACTTATAATTCATTTCTTTCCAATTATTTCATTAAGGATACAGGTTCCGTACTTCCTCCAAAAGAATAAAAAAATAATCTTTATTCAAACTATACCTCCTCCCGCTATGCTAACGGACTTCAGACAAAAGTAAGAAGTCCCAATCCCCCTTCTCCGTAGGATTTACCCTAAGTTTCCCCAAAGTATTGATAATTTTGAATGGAACACAGCCATTGACCTGCAAAAATATAACCGGGGATGAGTACGGGGATAAATAGACGTTTATTGGTAATATTTTTAAATATCAAGTTAATTTTAGCTTAGTTAAGAAATGTTCTAATTGTAGCAATGGGGATATGGAAAATTTTTAGCTACTGCTAAATATAAATATTGTGTATGGCTACTAGTGCTATACTATGTACCCAGTTGGATATCCAGAAGTATTTTCTGGAAATACCCTTCTTATCTACAATAATGAAGGTATGGTTAACCCTCACAACTCGTTGAATTGCTCCCCCTAGTTGTTACCGATTCTACATGTGGCACAACGCGGGTTTGTCGGCAATATCTCCTAGTTAAAAATTGGAGTTAGTAGTGTAAAGGTACCATTAGTCAAGACAATCAAACACCTCTATTAATGTTTTTACTGCATATTAGAGTAGTAGTTGGAAATATTTCCGACTATCTGTGAAAACGCTTCGCGTACATTTATTTAGTGGGGCATATCATGTACCGAGTGCGACTATGATGATTGCTTGAATAGTGGGGCATTACACAAGTAAACTCCATCTTACGGCTAGACAGTACTTACTTTGAAGGGGTAAGCATGTTCTACAAGTCATGTCTGTTAGTCGTGAGGGTATTACAGCCTACAAACCAGATTGTAAAAATGATGATGTTTTGATAATTAGGTCGGTTCACTGCATGGAATTTTCAATCGCTACACTCCTTGCCAATTTCACCGATGATAAATTGGTTGCTCGTAAACTACTAGAGAAAAAACTTGGTTGTGAGGATGAGGAGAGCTTACAACAACTTCACATTGCCTTAGATGTGTTAGAAAAAATCGGCTTATTAGGCAAGGAACGTGGTAAGTATCGTCGAGTTCCTGAAGAGGAGTTAATCGAAGCCAAACTACGCTGCTCTAGTAAAGGTTTTTGTTTTGCAATTCAGGACATTGAAGGTGCAGAGGATATCTACATCCGCGAAAGTCATCTTTCCAATGCTTGGAATGGCGATCGCGTTCTGGTGAGGGTACTTAAAGAAGGTAGTCGTCGCCGTTCTCCTGAAGGTGAGGTTAAGTTAATATTAGAGCGTTCTAATCATACTTTGCTAGCAAGAATTAAGGAGGTTGAAGGTGGCTATCGAGCGGTACCCTTAGATGACCGCTTATTATTTGAGTTGAAGCTACGGGATAATGAGGAGGTGGAATTAGACGAATCTATTGATCATCTTGCTCATGTCGAAGTTATGCGCTACCCTTTGGCACAGTATCCTCCTATGGGTCGGGTAGTACAAATACTTGGTAGTGATGCTGAAGCGGCAGCTGATATAGATTTAGTTACGTGTAAACACGACCTTTCTAAGGTATTTTCAGATACTGTAGAAGCCGCAGCAGCCAAACTATCGAAAAAGTTGCTCAAAGCAGACTTAAAAGATCGTTTAGATTTACGCAAACAGTTAACTATTAGCATTGCCAATCCCCAAGGGGATGACACAATAGTAGAAAATGCTTTCAGCTTAAGTCGAAATGAAGATGATAATTGGTATTTAGCTTTTCACATTAGTGATGTTTTTCACTATGTACAGCCAGATGAACCCCTCGATCGAGAAGCAATCAAACGAGGCAGGGCTGTATATTTAGGAGACTTATTACTTTCTATGTTTCCAGATGCAGTGGTGCAACGTTGCTCTTTAGTGCAAGATAAAGACCGTTTGAGCATCTGCTTTTTAATTACTATTGATTCGGAAACAGGGGAAGTTTTAGAGTGGGAAATTCAGCCAAGTGTAGTTAAAGTTGACAAACATCTAACCCAGCAAGAATCAAATACGATTATGAGCGGGGGATCGAAAAAACGGTCTCGCGAAATAATTGATATGCTCAAAGAGATGGAGATTATGCGACATCTCTTAGCAGAAGTAAGATTGAATCGCGGTAGCTTGCAGTTAAATTTACCTCTAAATCAAAATCCTTACTATGATGAGGGAATGCTTGGTTGCGTAACTACTAGTGAATCTCCAACGGAGGCTTTACTAATTGAGTTAGTTTTACTGGTGAATCAGTTAATGGCTACTCACTTAAATAACTTAGGTATTCCTGCTGTTTGGCGAGTTCAGGGTGCTCCAGACTCGGAGGATGTTCAGGAAATGCTCAAGTTAGCAATTAACTTGGGTGTAGAGTTAGCACTACCAGAAGATGTGGACATTCAGCCCTTAGACTATCAGCATCTAATTAAGGTATTTGCCGAATCTGCTTCTGAACAAGTATTAACCTATTTATTACAAGACACCCTCAAGCAAGCTTCTTATACTACTAATCAAAGTTCTCACTTTGGTTTAGCATTACCTGACGGTTATACTCACTGCACTGCTCCTTTGCGACGCTATCCAGATTTATTGATGCAGCGAGTATTTTATACTTTAATTGAACATGGTCGCGATCGACGCAATACTCGTGTGAAAGAGCGAGTGAATTTGCACTCTTCTACCTGTCATGGGGAAATTAATTGGAATGTTCTTCCTCCAGAGTTACAGCAAGAACTACAAAGCGAGCTAACGCGAGTAATTACCCAACTCAACGATAGAGAAAAGCAAGTCCAAGAAGCTGAAGCAGACTTAGAAGGTTTGCAAAGAGCGTCTTTGATGAAGCAACGTATTGGAGAGGTATTTAATGGTGTAATTACAGGGGTACAATCTTACGGTTTCTTTGTGGAAATCGAAGTTCCTCCTTCAGAGTCAGATGAAGGAAATAATATACCTTTGCGGGTAGAGGGATTAGTTCATGTTAGTTCTCTCAAGGACGACTGGTACGAATACCGTGCTAGACAGCAAGCATTATTTGGACGCAAAAACCGCGCTTCCTATCGATTAGGCGATCGCGTTGCAGTACAGGTGAAAAGTGTTGACTACTACCGTCAGCAAATCGACTTAGTTACAGTTGGTAGCGATGGAATGGTTATGGGTAAAGATTTACATGAATCGGAGGATACCCGCGATCGCTCTCCTTTGTACTTTGAAGATTTAGATGATGAATTGGATGAATATGATGAATAATTAATTATTTATTGAACAAAAATTGGACAAAATTGTTGTTCAGCTTTTTATTTATGGATGATTAACTGAAATTATCAAAGAGTTAGGGACATAGAATAACTATGTCCCTAATTTATTTCTCTACATTCCACTCCAAAAATTCCACTCTCAACCAAGTGGTGCAGTTATACCCTAAATCCTGTAAACTAATTTTCTGCAATTAAATTCATAATTGACGATATCAAATATCACTTAAGTATTAAATAACGTGCCAAATAACCACAAACATATAATTATCGGTGTATCAGGCGCATCTGGACTAATTTACGCTGTACGCTCTCTGAAGTTCTTATTGACAGCAAATTATAAAATAGAATTAGTCGCATCCAAATCAAGTCATATGGTTTGGCAATCTGAACAAAATACTCCCATGCCTACAGAACCACGACAGCAAGAAATATTTTGGCGAAAGCACTCAGGAGTAGAAACTGCTGGTCAACTACAATGTCATCATTGGGGAAATGTAGGAGCAAATATTGCTAGCGGTTCTTTCCGTACTCAAGGAATGATTATTATTCCTTGTAGCATGAGCACTGTCGGGAAGTTAGCAGCTGGTCTGAGTGGCGATCTACTAGAACGAGCCGCAGATGTACAATTAAAAGAGGGAAGAAAGCTAGTAGTTGTACCTCGTGAAACCCCATTGAGTTTGATTCATTTGCGTAATCTAACAACTCTAGCAGAAGCAGGGACTAGAATTGTTCCGGCGATTCCCGCTTGGTACCATAATCCTCAGACTATTGACGATTTAGTTGATTTTGTTGTGGCTCGAGCTTTAGATCAACTTGATATTGACTGCGTTCCTATTCAAAGATGGCAGGGTAATTCAAAAATTGAAAGTAAAAATTGAAAGTAAAAGTTGAAAGTACAAATTAAGAAGAGCTAATAAGTTCAACTGAAGAACTAATTGAAGTATCAAAAAAGCTCGGGAGTCTTCAGGAGGGGAAACAGATGATTTATTTTTATCTTCTAGTCTGAGAATATCACAAGCGTGTAAGGCAATAGAGTATGTCATCGCTTAATTTTAAACCACCGACTAATCTTACTCCGATCAATTAAAACACTATGTCTGTTAATCGTTTAATTTTATTAGCGTTAATCTTAGGAGGACTGATACTGTTCTTTGTACAGAACTGGTCGATTTTTCCTTCTATATCAATTGTACTCCTGGGTATGAGAGTTAGAACTCTTCCTTTAGCAGCCTGGATATTATTCAGTTTACTTGCTGGGGCTGCCACTTCTTTGTTGATAAATAGTTTGCTACAGTTATCTGGTTATATTTCTCAAGCAAGGAATTCCAGACAATATTCAGAAACAAGATATTCAAGATATAAAAATACAAGTACAGATTTTAAAGAAGGTCGCAATTCTCGTTATACAGATTCTCCACCCCAGAGAAAACCATTTGCGGATAACTCAGGTGAGTACAGAAATTATGTAGATAACCGAGAATATGATGATGAAGATAGCTGGGAAAATCCTAGAGATGCTGATGATTGGGGTTTTAAGGAAGATAGATCAAACTCATCGACTCAAAATAATCCTGATACAGGAAAATTTGAGAATCATCAACCTAGTAGGTCGAAGAGAACTAAAGATAAAGAATCTGATTGGGAAACAGAACCAGAATTAGACCCAGAATTAGACCTAGAATTAGACCTAGAACCAGAATTAGACCCGGAACCGGAAAATCCAAGAAATAGTTCCTCTGATTCAGATACATCATACGGCTACAAGCAACCTCAAACCCCAAGAAATTCTGTCAAAAAATCAATTTACGATGCTGATTACCGAGTAATTGATCCACCATTAGAATCATCGAATGTTTTCCAAGATGAGAATCAAAGTAATAATTCAGAAGATGACTGGAGTTTTCTAGAAGATGATGATTTTGAAGTAGATAAAAACTCACCTTCATCCACTTAATAGATTTACTTAATTTATTTGCATAACTTTTTCGCGAGACTCCTGCTTGACTATTCCTGTCATTGCAGCTTCTTGTAACCTCATAAAAGCATTTAAGTCTTCCCTGTCGTAGCGCTTTGCTAATAACCGACGCAACTTATTTTCAGCTTCTAAAGTTAAATAACCTTTTCTTATTGCTTCTTGTACAACATCACGAATCTGAGCCATTATTGTTACTCCTAAAAACATCACACTTAATCATTTGGACTTGTTTCAATAAAATATGCAGAAGTTTTTGTCTAGGAACCGTGAAGTTTGTTAACTTTTTTGTAAAATGCCATAAAATCAGTGAATGATAATTATCTACCTTTTTTATCGAAAAAATGATTAACTTTCAATTAATGTAATTTAAAAAACATGGTACAAACCTGATTATAAATAAGCTTTTTTATACTCATATCTCTTTAAATAGTAAAACTGCAATCTCATGAGTATTGACATATTAAATCTGAATAAAGTTTCAATCAAATTTTATTAAACTTACATTAAATTTTAAGATACATTTGTGAGAGTCAGTTAGTCACCTAACGATCGTTATTAAATTCGTTATAAATTTAATAATTATTTATACTTAGTTAATCTAAACGTCGTTAATATATTGCCATATAAAACCTTAATTATTAAACGAATGAGAGCCAGGGATAACAGTCAAAAGATAGAAGAGGAATTTATAGAAGCAAAAAGAAATTGGGAGTTAGAAAAGTTATATGTGGACTTAGGGTCTGCAAAAGGAAAAGCTCTAACACCTGTTGAAAAAAAATTTTTAAGAGGTCTATTATGTGGTTTTAGTCCAGCAGAAATTGCCAAAACAGTTTACAACAGTAGTAGCAGTTCTACTGTTAGAGTTTATCTTTCCAACGGATTGTATAAATATCTAGAAGAGATGTTAAGCAATCAAGCAGGGGAAAATGTCAAGGTAAAAAGTTGGAGTCGCGTCACTCACTTATTAGAAAAATCTGGATATAAGAAATCTTGGTCTTCTATACAAGATGTTAATTCTGTAAAGGATAATATTCAAAATAATCATACAGTAGTAGATTCTAACCAAACAGAAAGTTGGGGAAAAGCAATTGATATTAACAATTTCTACGGTAGAATCCAACAATTAGATAAAATTGAAAGCTGGGTAGACGCACAAAGTAGTCGTTTAATTTTATTATTAGGAATGGGGGGTTCGGGTAAAACAGCATTGACGGCAAAATTAGTTCAGCAGTTTCATAGCAAATTCTCCTGTATAATTTGGCGAAACCTCCGGAGAAAACCTTGTGAATTGTCTTTGAGTGAATCCTCCTATAATGTATCCCTACCCTTAGAAGTAACTCTTAATCAGATACTCCAAACTCTATCACCAGGTTTCCAAACAGTTACTGCTGAAAACTTGGATGACGGTATTTCAGAACTGATCAACTGTCTGCGTTCTACTCGATGTTTGTTAATATTTGATGCTTGGGATGCAATCTTGTGTACCAAGGACGAATATAGCGGTATGAACATTCATGATTCCTATCATGACTGTTCTCGTATCTGTTATCAAAAAGGTCATGAGATGTATGGAGAATTACTCAGACGTTTAGGGGAATCTCCCCATCAAAGCTGTGTGATTCTCAACAGTCGGGAAAAACCTCAGGAAATAGCAATGCTTGAAGGAGAAGCTTTACCAGTTAAGTCGTTATTTCTCGATGGTTTAGAGTATCAAGACTGTAATCATATATTGAAAGCAAAGGGATTGATTAGTTTTAAAAGCTCTTTATCCAAGAAGTTAGTTGATATTTATGCAGGCAATCCCTTATTTATTAAACTGATTGCAACAGTAATTCAAGAGCTCTTTGCTGGAAGTATATCCAATTTTTTGAAGCAGGGTACCTTGATATTTGGAGATATTCGCATGGTTCTAGATCAACAATTTAACCGTTTATCTGATTTAGAACAACAGATAGTATATTTCTTAGCGCTCAATAAAGAATTGACTTCTCTAAATGCTCTGCAAGAAGCGATTGTACCTAAAGTTTCTCAAAGAGTCATACTTGAAGCTATCGAATCTTTGCAAAGGCGATCGCTGATTGCAAAAAATGGGTCTCACATCTCTCAAACACAAGTTTTGACTGAATATATTGTTGAAAAATTAATTGAAGAACAATTTAATCTAATGCAGCAGGGTAAGTACTCTTTTTCAAACTACAGCGTGTTTGAATCCCATTTTAAAAAATATATCCGCGAAGTAGGTTTAAATTCAGATAAGTGATTCCTTGAATGATAGATAGCAGCATCAGCTATGATCCATTGTTTGAAACTGTTGGGGAGAAAATAGATAATGTGGAAAAAAATGTGAAAACATTTTTAGTAACTATATGCCTAGTGCTATATATTTAATTTTATATAAAACTAAGTATATAAATTCTTAACCATTCTCACTCGCGATCGCAAAGACAAAAACTAATGAATAACTTATTACAGGGAGTCAGCATTTATCTGATTGGGATGATGGGAGCGGGTAAGTCTACCATTGGGCGTTTACTCGCAGAGAAAATGAGCTATGGTTTTGTAGATACCGACGATTTGATAGTAAAAGCTACTTCTAAAAATATTAGTCAGATATTTGCAGAAGAAGGAGAAGAAGCTTTTCGTCAGTTAGAAAGCGATATTTTACAAGAACTTTGCGCTTATACCAAGTTAACTATTGCAACCGGTGGAGGTATTGTTCTACGGACATTAAACTGGAGCTATCTACACCATGGCTTAATAGTTTGGTTGAATGCACCAGTTGACTTACTCTACAACCGTTTAGCCCAAGACAATACAAGACCGCTATTAAATGACGTAGATCCTAAAGGGAAATTACAAAGTCTTTTAGAAGAGCGAAAAGCCCTATATGCTCAAGCGGACTTAAGGATTGATATTAGTGAACAAGAAACCCCAGAAGAAGTGACAAATAAGATCATAGCAGCTATTCCTAGTGTTCTTAAACAATCATCAGTTAGAGAAATCCCAAATAATCAGGATAATTGAGTTCTCACCTCACCAAAAGAATAGTTTTTACAATACGTATCTTAACAAACAAGTATTTTCAGCGCTCATTATGTGAGAAATTAGTCAGAGTACTAACTTTTTTAACTGTGTAACGCCATAACAAGGTTAATAGCTCCTGATGATAGTTAACGATACCGAATTTATAGAGCAAGCTGCCGCAACTCGTGTTAGGGTACTTAGCGAAGCATTACCTTACATTCAACAATTTGCAAATCGCACTGTTGTAGTTAAGTATGGTGGTGCAGCAATGAAAGATAGCACCCTCAAAGATAAAGTTATCCGCGATATTGTATTCTTATCTTGCGTAGGTCTGCGACCAATTGTCGTACATGGTGGCGGTCCAGAAATTAACAACTGGTTAGGTAAAATTGGTATTGAACCACAGTTCAGAAATGGTTTGCGGGTAACCGATGCTCCAACTATGGATGTAGTTGAGATGGTATTAGTAGGTAGAGTCAATAAAGAAATTGTCGCTTTAATTAACCAAGCTGGAGGTTCTGCTGTCGGTCTTTGCGGTAAAGATGGTAACTTGATTACAGCCCGTCCTCAAGGTCAAGAAGGTATCGGTTTTGTTGGAGAAGTATGCGGTGTAGATATTAAGATTCTGAATACTTTAGTCGAAAGCGGCTATATACCAGTAGTTTCTAGTGTTGCTGCTGATGAGGAAGGTCAAGCCTATAATATCAATGCTGATACCGTTGCAGGAGAACTCGCAGCAGCTTTAGTTGCTGAAAAGTTAATTTTATTAACTGATACTAGGGGTATCCTAAAAGATTATAAAAACCCCACAAGTCTAATTCCTAAAGTAGATATCCAAGAAGCACGAGATTTAATTGATAATGGGGTAGTTGGTGGAGGAATGATTCCGAAGGTAAGTTGTTGCGTGCGATCGCTTGCTCAGGGAGTACGTGCAGCTCACATCATTGATGGTCGTATACCCCATGCTTTATTATTGGAAATCTTTACCGATGGTGGTATTGGAACAATGATTTTAGGTTCTCAAATTAAGTGAGTTGCTTTTTTATTCCTAGGAAAGGGAAAGAAGTAAAGTCAATTAGGGAAGTCAATTGAAACAAAAGAGAAATACTTTTTCTTTGTCAATTTCTTTCCTAAATTGTCGTAATTAGAGATAATTAGAAATAATAAAGTATGAGAAATTGAGTTTTTGATAAGTAAAACGTGACTTCAGAAAGTAATAATTCAGAAAGTAATGGTGCACAAAGTAATGGTTCAGAAAGTTTAGAGCTGGCAAGAACCAGATATAAAATCGGAAAACAAGCCTTTGAAGGTGGTAAGTACCGCGAAGCTGTAGAGAATCTGGAGAAAGCTAATGCACTTTTACCTCGAAACAGTCGTATAAGTGGTGAAGTACGACTTTGGTTAGCAACTGCATACGAAGCAGCAGGGAGAACAGATGATGCGATCGCGCTATGCGAACAGTTAAAGCGTCACCCCTTTATGGAGACCAGTAAGGAAGCAAAGCGATTACAATATATTCTCAAAGCACCCAGACTAAAGCGTCCCCAAGAATGGATGACCGAGATACCTGATTTTTCAGCTTTAGATGATAATGACGGTAAAACTCGTTTCAGCGCAAATACAAAAAAATCCTCCCTAGACCAAACTCCTGAAGAATTAGAAATTATCGATTTATCTCAGGTAAATACTAAGGATAATAATTTTATCTGGTTTGTATTAGGGATTATTGCTTTGACGATGGGTAGTTTAGTTTGGTTTAGTATTTCTAATTGAGACATTGATAGTTATAGTCATCGCAAAAATTGCTGTAGGTGGTACAAATTTACTTTATGCGTATATGGTAGGTAAATCCAAATTAGTTTTTAAAAACCCGAATTCATAGAAAATAATTAATGGAATCCAAACAATTTAAAATACAAAATGTAAGACCCTCACTAGAGCGAGTATCTTGTTCGTCGAAGACTTTCGAGCAGGGTATACAGAAATTTTGAATTTTGAATTTTGAATTTTTAATTGGAGCATAGCGACTGACTGCTGGTAGTGTGATGATTATTACTAGCATTTTTTTAATATTTAATACTTATTAATACTTAAACCTCCCAGGACAAGATCAATCAAATTGTCTATAAACTCATTAGTTAGTGGCTGATGTTTGAGAAGCAAACGATAGAAGAGCGGACTGTATAAAGCATCTATTGCAACTTCTGCATCTATGCCTTTTTTTAACTCCCCTCGCTCTACTCCCCGTTTTAATATCAGTTTTGCATCCTCTCGTCTAGGTGTTAGCCAATTTTCGCGAAATGCACTTATCAATTCATCATTTGACTGTCCACAACCAATTACGCTAGCTAATACTTCTCCTCTAGAACTATTCATTAATTTAACTAATTTCTGCATCTGCTCCCGAAAGTCTTCTTTTACAGACCCATGATCAGGAAAAGAAATTTCTGGGTTAACAGCTTCTAAAAAAGCATCCATCGCTAATGCTGCTTTAGTTTTCCAACGTCGATAAATTGTTGGTTTCCCTACTTCTGCTCTTGCTGCTACTCCTTCAATAGTTAAATCCATAAACCCCACTTCATTAAGCATTTCGTAAGCTGCTTTCAGAATTTTTTCACGAGTTTCAGGCGATCGCGGTCTTCCTGGTCCAGATTTGATAGGGGTTTTAGCTTTTTTAGTTTTATTCGTTGACATTTTGATTTTATTTTTGATATATTGTTTACGTGGCGTTACGTTAACATTATTGTTAATCTAGATTATGTCAAATGACTATATATCGTCAAATAAAATCATTCAATAGATTACCTTTAAAAAAGCAACCTCCGCCGCGCTATAAGCTATTTTTGCTAACTTGGCTAGGAATTTACCCCTTAATTACCCTTGTTTTACACTTTTTCGGCAAATATTTAAGTTTACTACCTTTACCAATTCGTACTTTCTTTTTGACAGGATTTTTGGTATACCTAATGACTTATTGGGTAATGCCAATTTTGACGATACTATTTCGTAATTGGTTGAAATAGAATCAGAAAATGTTTTTATAACCGTAGACATATAGGTTAGGATAATATGCCTCCCTCAAAGGGGAATAGGGAGAAAATAGAAATCTGTCCTAATCAATCTGATGGTTGGTCTACCTATTTGAGTACTAATTTAATTTACACAACGTATCGTATTTAAATAACGATTAAAACAATGAAAAACACAACAACATTAGTCCCTGGAACTTTTGCGATCGCTGGAGAATTAGTAGTGAATCGTCTGAGTTACGGTGCAATGAGACTGACAGGACAACCAGGAAACTTCGGTGCATATGCTGACTGGGAAGCAGGAGAGGAGCTACTGCGTCGTGCAGTCTCCCTAGGAGTAAACTTTATTGATACTGCTGAAGCTTATTGACCAGGTTTCAATGAAGAAATTATTGCTTCTGGTTTGCATCCATACCCAGAAAACTTGGTTATTGCCACCAAAGGAGGAATCAATAAACCCGCACCTGATAATATTAAAGCAGATGGTAGTCCTAAAAGTCTTAAAACTAGTGTTGAAGGTAGTTTGAAACGGCTTAAATTAGAAAAAATTGATCTCTATCAACTACATCGTCCCGACCCCAAAGTTCCTTTTGCAGAATCTATTGGGACCTTAGCAAAGCTTAAACAAGAAGGTAAAATTCGCCACATAGGAATCTCCAACGTTAGCCTAAAGCAAATTCAAGAAGCAACAGAGATAGTAGAGATAGCTTCAGTGCAAAATAGATTTAGTTTTAGCGATCGCACCAATCAAAATATCTTAGATTACACTACTAAAAATAACATTGCCTTTATCCCCTACGGTTCCCTTGGAGCACATCCCCTCAGACGTGGTGCACCTTTAGCGAATCCAGAAGGAATACTAGCAGATATTGCCCATCAAAAAGGCGTAAAACCCAATCAAATAGCCTTATCCTGGTTACTACACTATGCACCAAATATCATCTTAATTCCAGGGACTACAACCATCTCTCACTTAGAAGAGAATATTGCTGTTAGTTCTATAACTTTGACATCTGAAGAGATGAATAAGCTTAATGAATTTCAATAACTTTAGAAGCACCAAATAATCAGACAGGTAAATTTTGGCGTGACCGTTCTGAAATCTCTTATTGAAGCTCCCTCAATAGAATCCATGGGAGTATGTTAATCCCACCCATAAATGCGGTAGACTTCGTGATAACTTTTATAAAGATTAACAAATTCAAACTTTTTGTTGACAAAATGTGGTAACGTGTCAAGCTTATACATTGAAAAGCCAATAGCTAAAAATTAATAGCTAAAAGCTAAAAGCTAAAAGCTAATTAATAAACTTGTCCACTACTGCTTAAAAACCCATGATTAATTCAGTGCGGTTTCTCAAAAAGAATCTCAAGCGCAGCACGGGAGTATGGATTATCATATTTCTAATATCTTTACTGCTTTCGGGTTGTGTGGACTATCAAGTTGGAGCCAACTTTCATAATGCTAATAGTGGTGAACTTACACAGCGAATTAAGTTAGGAGAGAAACTAACTAGTTTTAGCGGTGAATCTGTTTACGATTGGTTAGATAGTATAGAGCGTCGTGCTCGTGAGTTGAATGGAAAAGTTAGACGAATTTCTAAAGAGGAAATTTTAGTCAATATTCCTTTTAATAGCGCTGATGAATTGCAGGATAAATTTTACGATTTTTTTCACCCTAATGGCTCATCAAAGGGTGAACAAAAAATAGCAGAAAGCGAAAGTGATTCTGATATACCAATTGTAGATTCCAACTTATTATTAAAAGAGAATAACTTTTTATTAGTGACTCGCAATAAGTTAATTTATGATTTGGATTTACGCTCCTTAGATTTAGTTTCTAGTAATGGTAATTCCTTAGTCAATCCTAGTTCTATTCTGGATCTGAATTTTGCTTTAAAAACACCATTAGGAGCAAAAAATATTACAAATACTGAAAATGCTACAGAACCTATAAAAGATAAAGGTAAACTGATATGGCATTTAATACCAGGAGAACTAAATCATATTGAAGCTGCATTTTGGCTTCCTAATCCAATAGGTATCGGCACATTATTCATTGTTTTATTCGTCTGGTTAGGGTTCTATCTCAGATATACTTTTATGCCAGACCCTCGAGTGCAATTTTCACCAGCAGTTACCCCTCCGGCAGCTACGGAGTAATATCAGTAAGTAAAATATTGCAAGTTTGACCAGCGTGCAAGTTTATTAGGAGATGAGGGTGTTTATTCTTGTCCCCTAATAAACATTTTTACGAATATTGTTTACAATTATTTTTACAAGAAACTAGAATCTGAAATTATATCTGAAATTAGAATAGTAAATTGAGTTTGATTTTGAGTTTTATTGTTAATAGTATTTACGTAAAAGAAACTTATCATAGCTAGCAAGACTATTAATATTGCCTTTTATTGAGTTTATTTAATAAAATTAAAATCATCAAAAATGCAAAATATCGCAAATCTATAAAACTATAATATATCTCTTTTTAATATCTGGAATTGTCTAAATATTAATCCAAGATATTAGTCCAATCAAAGCTCTCGTAAATATGAAAAAATACCTTCTATCAGCAAGCGTTATATTTTTATTTATCTCAGGCATTACTGATCATCCAATTTACGCAACTAATAAATATACAAATATAATTGAGAAAAAATCAGCAGTTAAAACTATAACCGTACTTACAGAGAATCCAAGTAAAGAAAATAAAAATCAAGAAAGAAAAATAGTCACACCCACAGGTAGAATTGCCAAAGAATTAGGAATTATAGATAAAGGATTTACCACCTTAATTATCTTTATAGGCAAAATAGCTATTTTTTTAGTTAGCTTAATCATTCTCAAAAAAATATTTTTACTAACTACAAATCGTCCATCTCAATTAATTATTGATAATTTTTCTAACTCTTCTGGTTCAATTGATATTGACCTCAGACTCCTAGGTTTAAGTCAGTTAGGAAGGGAAAAATTAGTTAAAGAAATGGAAGGTGTTCACCAACGTCTTAAAAGCCATATCCAGAATAATGGACCATCACATTACCGTCCAAATGATAAATTACCCCTACCGCAATCTATCCCAGATCAAAGACTAAGTAACTTGGTTTCCTCCTTAAAAGAATTAACTCCAGAACAGATAGACCCAATAGTGCATTTACTGGAGATAATTTTCCCAGTTTCTGGAACTAAAGTTAATACTATTTTGCAAAGTCAGGGTAAAGAATACGAAAGACTAGGAATTACATTTGAGATTATCGACTTACGTGGTTACAACAATTCTAAAATTTATACTATTTGGGAAACACCACAGCAACCAGTACACTTTGAAAATATATCAGAAGACCCATATAGTAAATCACTCCCAGACCGATATCATAACCTCCTCAGGACAGCTACTCGCTGGTTAGCAATAGAGCTTTCTAGAAGAGAAATGGTAACAGCAACACCCTTATTTTTCTTTGGTAAGAAACGCAAATATTACCAATCTCAGATCAATAACTTTTTTGGAGTCCTCAATCATGCTAGTGCTCCTACTCATGGTCATTTATTTTACAAGCTTGCACTACAAGATTTAGAAAAAGCAATTCAAGCTTATCCCCAATGGTATCAACCCTACGAAAACTTAGGCGATACATATAGCAGTAAAGGACGGAATTTCAAAAACTCTCAAAGTTTAACTTGGCAGCGTCAAGCAATTTTAGGATACGATAAAGCACTGTCTCGCTGTAATAATGAAATAGTACGACGCAGAATTAAAGTTGGTAGAGCGATCGCACAATTAAATATCGGCGATGAATTATCAATTAAGGAATCATATAGAGAAATTCGTCATCTAGAGCAAGGAGTAGACCCTGCTTATGAAATGAGTTCAAGATTCCTGTACAACCTCGCTTCTTGGTACGCGATCGCCTATAGTCGGGGTTATTTAGAACAAAATATCAAACAATCCGCACAGCGTTACCTAGTATGTGCATTAGTCAGAGATAGAGAAAAAACTCTTTGGGAATGGTCAACTAAGGATCCAGATTTTCATAGCATCCGCGATAGATTTCCGGAGTTACAATTTGCACTATTGAAGAAAATAAATGAATTCCCTGATTTACCAAATACTAAAGGTAAGGATTTCGTCAAGGTTATAGAAGAACTACTTAGAAAACATAATTGGTTATAGCTAGGAGATTATTCCCTATGGCAAAAAAACGTAAAGTAATTCCTGTCAAAACTAGACCACAGAAAAGAACTCTCGGTTTTGGTGCTTATATAGAAACTAATAAAAAAAGCAAAGAACTCAACCAGAAGGTGACTCACACCGTTTGGGAATCTGATAGAGAATTTATTCATCTTGACCAAAGCCCATTTTGGCACGATGACACTGAGACTATACCAAAAATTTCCCCCAAAGCCGTTGGGGAAATTCCTCCTTGGGAAGATGACAATACATATAAACACGAGCTATAGAATATAGATTATCAGTTTTAGTGTAATCACCTTTTTAATTCAAGGTGACAAACGCTGAATATCCCACCGATAATCATCTCGAGTATATAGCAAACGGTCATGGAGACGACTAGAACGTCCTTGCCAAAATTCTATTTGAATTGGAATAACCCTAAAACCTCCCCAATGGGGAGGACGAGGAATTTCTCGGTCTTGATATTTAATTTTTATTAACTCTAGATTTTTTTCTAAAATCTCCCTAGAAGCGATCGCTTGGCTTTGCTCAGAAGCCCAAGCACCGAAACGACTACCAACAGGACGACTATAAAAGTACTTGTCTGACTCTATTTCAGCAATTTTTTCTACATCTCCGCAAATCCGAACCTGACGCTCTAATTCTGCCCACCAAAAAACTAGAGCTGCACGAGGATTGTTAGTTAATTCTTGCCCTTTTTGACTATTATAGTTAGTGTAAAAAACAAAACCCCGTTCATCATACTCCTTCAGTAAAACTATCCGAGCAGAGGGTATACCATCTGGAGTCGTGCTAGCAATAGTCATAGCATTCGGTTCTGGTAATTGAGCACTCAGTGCTTCTTCAAACCACTGCCGAAACTGAATGAAAGGATTTGGATTAATTTCTGTTTCGTTAAGTCCTTGTAAATTGTAGTCTTTGCGAAGATTAGCTACATTGGGATCCATTGGCATTTATTTTGTAATTTATTCAACTTAATCTACCCGTAAAAAATTATATTATTGCGATCTCTATTATTGCGATCTTTAATCAGCCTATTATCTCTAAAATTACTATAGTATGCGCCGTTCGGTTTCCCTAAAAAATTTACTCATCTACGGTCTGGGCGGTCCTATTGTAGCTCTTAACTGCTGGGTTCTCTACTGGATATTTGGATACTTTCAAAATCAAATTATCATTTTGAGTACTGCCGCCATTCTGGCTTTTCTACTCAATTATATAGTTGAAGTCCTAGAACGTATCCGTTTCAATCGCATTCAAGCGATTATTGTTGTCTTGTTATTTACTTTAGCAGTCTTAGTAATCATCATTGTCACACTTTCACCAGTTGTTATTGACCAAACAAGTCAACTCTTAAATAATATCCCTGACTGGTGGATGACCTCTGAGACCCACTTAAGAGGTTTAGAAATGTGGGCGAAAAAACGGCGCTTACCTGTCAACTTTGGATTTATTAGCATCCAAATCAATGAAAGTATTCGTAATTTAGCCGAACAATTTACCAAAGAGTTAGCAGGAATAGCCGGATTACTTTTATCTGCATTTATTAATTTTGTTTTAATAATTGTACTAGCATTTTATATGCTCCTGTACGGAGAAAATTTTTTTAACGGTTTAATTAATCTTTGTCCAACTAAAATTCGTGCTCCCTTAGCAAAATCACTCAAACTGAACTTTCACTATTTCTTTCTGAGTCAAATTTTGCTGGCTTTATTCATGGTCATCACCCTAACTCCTATTTTCCTGATCCTCCAGGTTCCATTTGCTTTAATTTTTGCAATTATCATCGGTATCTCTCAACTAATTCCTTTTGTGGGGGCAACACTTGGTATTGGTTTAGTTAGTTTTATTATTTTGTTGCAAAGTTGGTGGATGGCTTTACAAGTAACTGTTGCTGCAATTATCGTACAGCAAATTAAAGATAATTTACTTACTCCTAAGTTATTAGGAAATTTTATTGGCTTAAACCCTATTTGGATAATTGTGGCTTTATTATTGGGATTTCAAATCGCGGGTTTATTTGGAACCTTGGTTGCCATACCTATTGCTGGAACTATTAAAAGTACTTTTGATGCCCTGAAAAGTACATAATTAAGATTTATTCATATCTTGCACCTCACCGTACAAACCATGATAATTAAAAAAATTATGCAATAAAGCTACATTATTAAACGCTGGTTTATATCGCTAAATTAAGATTTCAAGCTTCATACCGAATAATTAATTTACATCAAATAATCTTGGTACAACAAGTGAATTTGCACAAATCAAGGTTAGGTTTGTGGGAAGCTATTACTCCCTAGAAAATTTCTCCAACCTCAAATTACTATTTACCGGTAAAGTAATAAATTTTGACATTCAAATTTTTCAATTCAAAGATTATCAATTCTGTATATAAAATTTCAGTATAAGTTATGTGACCAATGACTAATTTTACATAAAAAAGATTAAGTATATATCATGTTATACTTGATTGGTCAATTCTATGGATTTACTATTTTTGGCAGATAGTATAGTGTTGTTCTTTATCTAAAAATAGCTTATGGACTAGGGTAATACTATCTGAAAAGTCGCTAACTATTAATAATTATATTGACTGTTAGCCTACACGGAAGCATTAGGGCATCATTGATTACTTTTTACCAGGTTTCCAATGAAACAGTTAAATTTCCTAATAATTTTTATATTCTGCCTAGGATTAGCATTATTCGCTATTCAAAATAGTGAACCAGTGATTATTCATATTCTTCCTAACTTGGATGCGTCAGCACCAATGGCAATTGATTTGATTTTAACAATTGGTATTGGAGCAACTAGCGCTTGGGTGTTTAACTTATGGACGCAGTTACAGCGTGAGTTCATATTAAACCAAACAGTTCATCAAAAGAACATTCAAATTCAAGAACTAGAATCCAAAATTGAAGAATATAAGACTGAAATTCAGTCTTTGAAATTATCACTGCCACCCGTGGGCAAAACTTTAACCAATGTTGCGACGGGCTAATATCCGATCGATAATTGGAAATTTTCCCTAAAACTGCAGCTCAATTACTCATAATTAGTTAATGGATGCTTCGGAGCTATTAGAAACAATTACACAGTTAATTCACCAAGCTCAAGAGGGAGAAATCGACCCTTGGGATGTTCAGGTGATAGAGGTTATAGATCGTTATCTAGAACTAATGGCACCTCAAGAAAGGCCAAGAAGTTACGAAACCGATTTATCTCAATCAGGACAAGCTTTTCTATCAGCATCAATGTTGGTGTTATTCAAAGCAAATACGCTGATGCAGATGCAAGTAACTAATGACCAAGAAGAAGCCTTGTTAGATGATGTTCTACCAGAATCTGAAGATGGTTTACTACTCTATCAGTCAGCTAGATTGCCCTTAGAAAGACATTTAAAGCGTCGTCCTTCGGCAATGCCTCCAAAGAAGCGTCCTGTAACTTTGCATGAGTTAATCGAGCAATTGCAGATCATGGCAAGCCAACTAAAGCTTGTTCAGAAAGATCCTAAAGCACCCCGTCCTCGCCGTCAACCAACGGTAAGAACGATGAAAGCCGCTCTAGAACTGGCTCATCAAGAAAATTTGACTGAGGTAGCTGGGGAATTAGAGCAGGTGCTGTATAATTCTGCCATAGAGTTACAATTAGAACATAACTGGATGAATTTGGAACAGCTAGTACAGTTATGGACTCAAGCTAAACAACCGCATCTGCATAGTTCTGGTGATCATTCACCTAATAGTAATACTGTTAGTGTTTTTTGGGCACTACTATTACTTTCGGCTCAATCGAAGGTAGAACTGTACCAAGATGATTTTTATCAAGATGTAAAAATTCGATTGTTAAGCAATTCCAATGATACTAGCAAGCAATTGGATACATCTATAAGTTGAATTGAAAGTTATATTAAAAATTATATTGGTTATTAAACTGGGCTTTGTTTGAATCTATAGTATATTCACGCTCTACTATATTCAATTTGGTCAATGATTTTGAGTAAAAGCGCTATCTTTTCGTAGATTCGAGATTTACTTAAATGTTTAGATTTGAGGTATCTAAGCTAAGTACTTGAGATATGAGTGATGAGTCAATCATATCGTTTCTTCTCAAAGAAGTTAACGCTGATTCATTTTACTTAAAAATTGCTAGTGATATAACTAATGGCATACTAAAGCCCCATAGTTTTATTTCAGTCACGCCCCAAATCCCAGTAAAGTGGAAAGATAGTAGTAATGCTAAGTTTCGCATTTACTTTGATCAATGCTTAAACTTTATAGGTTCATCCAAAACAAGTTTATTACCTTAAATGTCTCTAAGTCTTGGGTTTCCTCGCTGTACGGGGGAGCATCATATAATTATGCTGCTGCACCGGTCTTAAAGGCAACGAGTCTGTCAGGGATATATTGTTTACGTAACCTCTCATACAGAAGGCATCGCTGTGGTTTATCCGAACTTGATTCGTGCACTTACTCCTATTATTTGAGTGCAATAGGATATTGAAAGCAGAAACTTCTTTACTTGAGGAGAAATAAAGGCATCTACTTAATTTGGCAAAGCTGATTAAATATCTCCGAAAAAGAATACACAAGCCTTATGTAGTAAGGTTCTATACCTCATTTCCGGAAAGGTATATTAAATTAGCAAAATTGAAAATTTAAAGTAACAGCACATGTCGGGATAAACGAATCTTCATAATCCGTACTTTTATGGATGACTGAGGATTCAAACGAACAGATGATCGAGTATTAGTTAATAATAGTAAACCAGCTTGTGGTTGAGGAATAAATATTTATGAAGGCGATGATTCTAGCTGCGGGTAAGGGAACTCGCGTTCGTCCCATTACCTATACAATTCCCAAACCGATGATTCCTATTTTGCAAAAGCCAGTAATGGAATTTTTGCTGGAACTTTTGCGTCAGCATGGGTTTGATAAGGTAATGGTAAATGTTAGTCATCTGGCTGAGGAAATTGAAAGTTATTTCCGTGACGGTCAGCGTTTCGGAGTAGAATTAGGTTATTCCTTTGAAGGAAGAATTGACGATAACGGCAAACTAGTAGGTGAAGCTATTGGTTCTGCTGGTGGAATGAGACGTATTCAGGACTTCTATCCTTTCTTTGATGATACTTTTGTCGTTTTGTGCGGTGATGCTCTGATCGACCTCGATTTAACTGCTGCTGTAAAATGGCACAGGTCCAAAGGTTCAATTGCAACTATTATCACCAAAACAGTTCCAAAAGAAGAAGTTTCTAGCTATGGTATAGTCGTTACTGACGATGATGGACGTGTCCAAGAATTTCAGGAAAAACCAGCAGTAGAAGAGGCAAAAAGTAATAATATCAGTACTGGTATTTATATCTTTGAGCCTGAAATATTTAACTATATTCCCTCAGGGATTGAATACGATATTGGTGGGGAATTATTCCCTAAACTTGTAGAAATCGGTGCCCCTTTCTACGCTAAAGCGATGGATTTTGAATGGGTAGATATTGGTAAAGTACCTGATTATTGGCGAGCAATTCAAGGGGTACTCAAGGGTGATATTAAGAATGTATCTATTCCTGGTCATCAAGTCCGCGAAGGTATTTATACCGGCATTAACGTAGCAGTTAATTGGGACAAGGTAGACATTACAGGACCGGTTTATATTGGTGGCATGACCAGAATTGAAGATGGTGCTAAGATTGTTGGTCCGACTATGATTGGTCCCAACTGCTGGATTTGTAACGATGCGACTGTGGAAAATAGTGTGATTTTTGAATATTCTAGGTTAGGACCAGGAGTCAGACTAGTTGATAAGTTAGTCTTTGGACGTTATTGCGTAGATAAAACTGGTGCAACTATTGACGTACAGGCTGCTTCTTTAGACTGGTTAATTACTGATGTGCGTAATGCTCAACCGTCAAATACACCAGCCGAAAGACAAGCGATCGCTGAACTTTTAGGAAGCAATGGCAATTAAGTAATAAATTACTACTACTAAATACCACTACATTTAATTCCTGCCTGACCTAGGGGAAATACTTGATTCAAGACAGCTTATATATTTGAGTTGAAAGACCCCAGCCCCTTCCCCAATTTTGGGAAAGGGGCACTACTTTCTATTCCATAAAAGCTTTCCAGAATTATAGTTAAGTTCTATTAAGTTCTAAGCCTCTATCAAATACCCCAATAATTTTACGAAGATAGATAAGTGTACCGAGTTAAACTCTGCTCGTAAGTTTGTAATAGTTTTTGAGATTCAGTGATGGTGATTTGTCCTTCCTGCAAAGCCTGTTCACAACGCTGACGAATACTTTCAACCAAATCTTCGGAATCATACTGTACGTAGCCAATCACTTCGTGCATAGTATCGCCTTTCACTACGTGTTCTATTTGATAACTTTTCGGCGTTAACTGTATATGAACAGCATTAGTATCGCCGAATAGATTATGTAAGTTGCCCATAATTTCTTGATAAGCACCATTAAGAAACATGCCCAGATAGTAAGGTTCATCTTTATTAAGTCGATGCAGTTCTAATAATGATTTGACGTCTTTAAGGTCAATAAATCTGTTGATTTTACCATCACTATCACAAGTTAAATCAGCTAATATACCCCGGTTTGTCGGTTCTTCATCAAGGCGATGTATGGGCATGATCGGAAATAGCTGGTCTATTGCCCAACAATCTGGTGCTGATTGAAATACGGAGAGATTTACATAATAAATTGAAGCCATAATTTCTTGTAAATCTTCCAAATCATCAGGTACATAATCCAGTTGCTTAGTGATATCTAGTATTTTACGACAACAAGCCCAGTATATTTGTTCGGCTTTAGCCCGCTCTCTTAGAGGTAATATTCCCAAACTAAAACGACTAATGGCTTCCTCTTTAAACTGGACTGCATCATGGTAGGCTTCTTGAAAATTCTCATCGGTAATAGACTCGTAGGTTTCCCAAAGGTACACAATTACCTGTGACTCTCCTTCTTTCGGTGGTTCCGGTGTACTAAAAGGTACTTCACTGGTACTCAAAACGTCAAAAATTAATACAGATTGATGGGAAGCAACCGCTCTGCCGCTTTCACTAATTAAAGTCGGGACTGGTGTATTACGCTCAGTACAAGTATCTTTTACCTCTGCCACAATATCATTGGCATAGTTTTGCATATTGTAATTTTTGGAGGCATAAAAGTTGGTTTGGGAACCATCGTAATCCACTCCTAAACCACCACCAACATCAAGGTACTTCATATTTGCCCCCAAAGCTGCCAACTCTACATAAATCTTGCTGGCTTCTCCGATAGCGTCTTTAATAACGTTAATTGAGGATATTTGTGAGCCGACATGAAAGTGTAGCAATTGCAGCGAACTTAAAAGATTGCTCTCTTTAAATTTATCTACTACCTGAATAATTTCGGGAATATTTAAACCAAACTTAGCGCGATCGCCTGAAGAGCTTCCCCATCTTCCCATACCGCGAGTACTCAGTTTTGCTCTGACTCCAACTATCGGTTCGATCCCCAGTTGACGACTGACTTGAATGACTAAATCTACTTCCTCAATTTGTTCTAAAACAATGATTGGCATTTGCCCCAATTTCTGAGCAAGCATAGCCGTTTCAATATACTCTTGGTCTTTATATCCATTGCAAATTAAAGGAGCTCCCGGGGTATCTAAGGAAGCTAAAGCAATCATTAACTCTGGCTTAGAACCGGCTTCTAAACCAAACTGATGGGGTTTCCCAAAGCGTACCAAGTCTTCGATTAGATGACGTTGCTGATTACATTTGACCGGAAAGACACCACAATAAGTACCCGGGTAATTATAGCGAGCGATCGCTTTGGCAAAACACGAATTTAAACGCTCTATACGGTCTTCGAGAATATCAGAAAATCGAATTAGGATAGGTAAACCGAGATTCCTGGCTTTTAAGGCATTAACTAAATCATACAAATCCAAATAACCACCGCGATCGCCCTTCGGAGAGACAGTAACATGACCTGCGGCGTTAATAGAAAAATATGGCTGTCCCCAACCTTCAATTCGATAAAGTGCTTCGCTTTTCTCTATAGCCCATTTACTCTGTTGAAGCATATTTGACTTACTTCCAGAAAGTAACATTTGCTGCTTTAATTTCACGTTATTATCACTCAGCAAACCTATTGCACCATCGGAATGCGAATCTACCGTCTCAAGGGAGATAGAAGTTGGCTGAACACCCATTTTTTACTGACCTTTATGTTACACCCACGAAATTACAATTTAACTCATTACATACTCAGGATATACACTTCACAAGTATAATTTTTTCAAGAATCGATAATTAAGTTAAGTAACGCTGCCTTGTAAGTGATTAAACTATTGGTACGAAATTCATCCAATGTTCATCAAAAATTCATCCAATATTAAATAAATATAGCAACCACTGTTTTAATGAAGATGTTCACCACTCCCCACTCACCGTTGACCATTTACCACTCCCTTATAAATTACCTTCTTACCTGACAATACCCGATTCAGGATGTAAATTGCTGCGTAAGTCCTCTTTGTGAGATACACTCTGATTGTTTGACAGTCTAGCAATCAGTTATCAATGGTATGAATTAGATAAAACTATTGATAATACATAACTAAACTGTGGAAAATTTGATTCAATACAATGGAGATAGCTTTGGAACGCACATTTTTAGCAGTCAAGCCTGACGGTGTACAGCGCGGATTGATTGGTGATATTATCAGTCGCTATGAAAAGAAAGGTTTCACTCTTGTAGCAATGAAATTTGTTAAACCCACTAAAGAGTTAGCTCAAGCTCATTACGGCGTTCACAAAGACAAGCCTTTCTTCAACGGTTTAGTAGAGTTTATTACTTCTGGACCAGTACTGGCAATGGTATGGGAAGGAAATGGTGTAATCGCAGCAGCGAGAAAAATGATTGGTGCAACCAAACCTTTAGAAGCTGAACCAGGGACAATTCGCGGTGACTTTGGTATAGATATCGGTCGCAATATTATCCACGGTTCTGATGCTCCAGAAACCGCAAAAGAAGAGATTTCTTTGTGGTTCAAGGATGAAGAGTTAGTTTCTTGGGAACCTCAGATGACTCCCTGGTTAAAAGAGTAAGAACATAAATTATATTTTCTTGTCTCTGATTAAATATAAGGTGGACATTTATTGTCCATCTTATTTTGTTATGGGGTACTTATTAAGTATATTAAATAATTTTTTCTAAATAAATACAGATTAATTATCCAGTAAGTAAATAAATAAAAATATTTACCCTTTTTAAAAACTAAATAGATTAACCTCAAACTCTTGCGATTGCTCTATTATGTGAAACTTCATTTGTAATGACATTGTGTAATTTATGAAAGTTGAAGTACTTAAATAATGGAGCTGAGTCTCAAGAGCAGGAAGTACCCGGATTTCTTACAACATTCTCAAACCCCTATAATATCTAGGTTTCTAATTTTCCTATATACTACAGCTAGAAGTCTAACACCTCCGAAATATAGTTTAGTAAGGGCTTTGCAAAACTCATCCCAAAACTTGTCAAAAATGCAGGAGTAAACCTTAAACTAAATTCACTTTCCTTACGACACTAACATTTTTTTATTCTAGAAGTTATCATCTCTAGGGTCATAAACCTTGTATTCCGATAATTGATAAAATTATTTTCATAACTTACCTTGGATTTGAATAAGGGAAATGCAAACAACGACAGATAAATCAGGATTTCAGATTTCTCAACTTACAGCTATTAATATTGCCAAGGTTATTACAATTTTATGCTTAATTATTCTAAGTGTGATTTATGGTTTTCAAGACCAACGGCAAGTTATTTATCTTTGTTTACACATTAGTTACTGCTCTTGGTGGTTATTAGAGCAATGGCTTTTTCCTGAGCGTGCTCAACAGATATTTAATGAAAAAGTGGGAATCTTAGCATTTATAGCTGTTTTATTGTTTGTTGGTGTGTTTTACGCATTGCCAGGTTATTTTGCTTTTACTAATTCTCACCCTATTTCGTACTTGACTATTGCTATTGCCTTACCACTATATATTTTTGGAAGTCTAATTAATACTGGAGCAGATGTTCAAAAAATGGTGGCAAAAAGTATGGGAGCAAGCTTAGTGAATGATGGCATTTGGCGCTTCGTAAGACATATCAATTATTTAGGGGATTTAATGCGTTACACAAGTTTTAGTGTAATTGCTGGGTCATTATGGGCTTTTATCTTACCTTGTATTATTACCTTACTTTACTTACAGCGAATCAGCCAAAAAGAAGAAGCGATGGCAGCAAAATATCCTGATTTTGCGACTTATAAACAGAACAGCAGTCGCTTACTTCCTGGGATTTGGTAAGTTCGATTATTAAGTTGATTTTAGAATGAATTATACTGAGCTTGCTGTAGGATAATTTGGGAGTTAATGTTGTTCAATCTTCAGAGGTACTGACTTTTGTTAGTTCAGTTAGCGGAATCTGATGCTCAAATTCTGGAGTGTTTTTCTACTTTGTCTCAATTACGTCCCCATATCAAACAGAAAACTTTTTTAGAGCAAATTCATCGTCAGCAGCAAAATGGTTATCAGCTCGCTTTCATAAAAGAAGACCATATAGTATTAGCTGTGGCTGGCTTTCATATTTCCGAATCTTTATCCTGGGGAAAATTTCTGTATATTTCTGATTTAATAGTCGATCAAAATGCGCGATCGCAAAACTACGGCAAGCATCTATTTGAGTGGTTGGTTGAATATGGAAAATCACACAACTGTAATGAGTTACATCTAGATTCCGGGGTTCAGCGTTTTGATGCTCATCGTTTCTATTTTCGACAACGAATGAAGATTTCTAGTCACCACTTTTTGCTACCTCTCTAGCTCTCTAGTAAAAGTCTCATTTAATATATAAAAGCTCTATATCTATGAGGTCAGATAAAAGGCGATTTCTCTGTTACTGATTTAACTCAGAGCTATCAGTTGTGTAAATATTTGCAGCAATATTACCATTGAAAAAACTCGGGAAAACTATAGAAGGGCGTTGAAAATAAATAAGGATAAGCTTAATCAATTAGAACTACAAAAATATCAAAAATGTCAACCGTAATAAAAATCTATCTTTATGTTTTTATTAATCTAAAATTTTCTAATTAAAAAATCTAACCCAGGAATAGGCTTTACAGAAGACAAAAAAATAAAAGCTATACGCCTCCAGTAATTATTAAAATATCACATTCTGAAAGTGCTGTAAAATCGTTCTGGATTTACTCTCTTTTAATACAACTTAATATTGTTACAAATAAATAGCTTTAATAATTTAAATATTTTATATATAGCGGTTTTCAGTTGAGTAGAATACAAACACTGTAAAATATAAGCAGGGT